>ENA-UOJO01000738-UOJO01000738.1-human-gut-metagenome-genome-assembly--contig:-P57-NODE-738-length-47851-cov-8.846870_pt1 | contig 47851 bp, 36 predicted proteins | sample MGYA00242351_ERZ723898 | MGnify/ENA metagenome assembly ERZ723898 | reverse complement strand
AGGGGAGTTGTCCCCGAGTTGTCCCCGGTAAAAACGATTTGGTTGGGTCAGGTTGCGCCAGAACAGGACAAAAAGAAAAACCCCGGAAACCGTTGAGTTTCCAGGGTTTTTGGGCATTTTGAAGTCTCGATCAGCGCTTGCTGAACTGCGGAGCGCGACGTGCGGCTTTGAGACCGTACTTCTTTCTTTCCTTCATTCTGGGGTCGCGGGTAAGGAAGCCGGCGGCCTTCAGAGAGGAACGCAGATCGGGCTCGGCCTTAAGCAGAGCTCTGGAGATGCCGTGACGGATGGCGCCGGCCTGACCGGTGAAGCCGCCGCCCTTAACATTTACCAGTACATCGTATTTAGCGCCGGTGCCGGTAAGCTCAAGGGGCTGGCGAACCATCATTTTGAGGGTCTCCAAACCGAAATAATCGTCCATAGTGCGCTTATTGATGGTGATATCGCCCTTGCCGGGAACCAATCTTACGCGGGCAACAGCGGTCTTTCTTCTGCCGGTGCCCCAAAACTGAGTTATTGCCATTTTTTTATCCTCCCTTATTTAACAAGCTCAATGGCTACGGGCTTCTGAGCTGCATGATCGTGCTGAGCGCCCTTGTAAACGCGAAGCTTCTTGATCATGGTTCTGCCCATAGAGTTGTGCGGGAGCATACCGCGAACTGCCTCATAGACGACCAGCTCGGGCTTGGTTTCCATCAAACGGCGATAGGGGATTTCCTTCATTCCGCTGATGTAGCCGGAGTGACGGCGATAAAGCTTTTGATCCAGCTTCTTGCCGGTAAGGATGGCCTTCTCGGCATTGATGATGATCACATGATCGCCGCAGTCCACATTGGGGGTAAAGGTAGGCTTGTTTTTGCCGCGGAGAATAGCTGCAACCTGGCTTGCCATTCTGCCAAGAGTCTGCCCGTCTGCGTCAACAATGTACCATTTGCTTTCGACGCTGCCGGGTTTAGCGACATAAGATTTCATAATGACCTCCGAAAATAGGTATATTTTGCCCATTACAGGCACTGAATTATTATACGCATTGTGTGCTGCTTTGTCAAGATTTTTTTATGTGCCTTCCCATATTGACCGTTTTGCTTAAACAAAGTTGGCTTGCGGGGCCTGCCCGCATACATTCGGAGGCATATTACATCGGTACACAATTACCATAAATCGGACAAAAGCACCGTTGACTGCGGATAAACCGCAATATATAATGAAATCAAAATTAGGCGGCGGTATGCCCTTGGTTACATGCCGGCAAGAAGCAAATTTATATGCGGAGGATGGATTATGTATAAACAGATGTGCTGCATTGCTCTTGGGACAATGGTTCTGTTGGGCGGGTGCGGACCGACTCCGCAGATATCGGAGAGCGAAAAATCCTGCCATACCGCTGTGGGACACCGGGTTGAAAGCGCAATGCACTTCGATGTTGTCTGCGACAGCTACCCCTCATGGGCCGCTTCGGCATCTTCGCAGCCGGACAGCGGAAGATGGCGCCTCTACGGCAGCGGGATAATCTGGCAAGCAGACGAAGATAAAGATCTGCCTCATTACGATCATATTGAGCAGACGGGACTTAAGGCAAGCAATATAATAAATTTCGGAGTAAATTCGGCGGGCAAACTCGTTATTTTGCAGCATATTGTATTTCCTACCCTCAGAAAAATGCCGGACGATACTTTCGGTTCGCTGAGCCATAATTTTGCGCAGTCCGCATCCGTAAGTACGGAAAACGGCGTGGAAAATGAGACGGTAAACAGCATAATAATAGACGGCAGAGTTACCGTTATAAGCAATGCGCTGGAAGGAACTCTCGGTATAAAACGGATTATTACGCCAACGGATACCACGGCTTCGGTGGAACAGTATATATATGAAAACACGGGAGAAGGCGTGCTGAAGTTTAATGTTTCCGTTCCGGATTATCAGGGCAGTACCGACGAGAAGAAGGGCAAAAAGAAAGCGTCATATACAATTTTCAGCGGGCTTGCCGATGAAGGGGGTAAATATTCTTCCGATAAAAACTATGTGCACAGCATTACTTTGCAGCCCGGAGAGACTGCAACGGTTTATATGGTAAACGGAGCGGCAAGAGAGAAAGTATTCTCACTTGATTGTGCGGAGGCGATGAAAAGCAGAGAAGCCTTCGTTGCGGAAACGGATTCCGTAAGCGTGCTGGAAACTCCGGAGCCGGAGCTTAATGTCATGTACAGAATGTGCAAAATACGCGCGCTTGAAAGCATAACGCTTACTGACGACGGGCTGTATATCCATTCTCCGGGAGGCGGCAACTATTACGGCGGGGTATGGGCAAATGATCAGTGCGAGTATGCAAATCCGTTTTTCGGCTATTGCGGAAGCCGGGTGGGCTATGAATCCGCCGTTGATTGCTTTGAGCTGTTCGGCAAATATGCCAAGCGGTTTCCTATTCCGTCCAGCATAATTGCGCTGGGTAAAAAGAGCTTTTTTGCTTTTGACAGGGGAGATGCTTCCATGGTGGCCTACGGTGCTGCCCGTTTTGCGCTGGAGTGCGGGGAGGAGGACACGGCAAGGAGCATGTATGACCTGGCGGTTCGCTGCATGAACTATGCACTCGGCAAAAAAACACAAAACGGCGTTATAGCCAGCCGGTCGGATGAACTGGAAACGCGATATCCTTCGGGGGAAGCGAACCTGTTTACATCCTGCCTGACATATGACGCGCTCAACAGCCTTTGTTATCTTGCCGCAGCTTTTGAACCGTCAAAGGCGGATTATTATGCCAAAGAGGCTGCGGAGCTTAAAAGCAGCATAGAAAGCTATTTCGGCGCAGAGGTGGAGGGATACGATACCTATCGCTATTATGATGGCAACGACATATTGCGCTCGTGGATATGCCTGCCGCTTACCGTGGGAATATATAACAGGGCGGAGGAAACCGTAAAGGCCCTGTTTGCAAGCAGGCTTTGGAGCGAAAACGGAGTGGTAACACAGGCGGGGGACAAAACATATTGGGACCGCTCCACACTGTATGCTTTTCGGGGTGCGTTTGCTTGCGGAGAAACATGGGTTATTGACAAGCTGCGTACATATACGCATACGCGTTTGTTGGGGGAACATGTTCCGTATGCGGTGGAGGCGTATCCCGAGGGAAACGCCGCACATCTTTCCGCGGAAAGCGCACTGTATTGCCGCATTTTTTCCGAGGGTTTATTCGGGCTGCGCCCAACAGGTCTTAAGAGCTTTGAGCTTTGCATAAACATACCAAAGCAGTGGGACAAGGCAAGTATATCCAATGTGAAAATAGCGGGCGCGGATGTGGATATCAGGGTTTTGAAAAACGGAGACGAAATTGTTCTGACCGTAATTGCAAACGGTTCGCAGGCGTTTAACGGCACAGTGGGTATCGGAGAAAAAATCAGCATAAGAACGGAATAAGCGATTCTTCGTGTATCGGAATCGTCTGAAAGTAACATTTACGGCATCATTTGCGATATTAAGAGGCAGAGGGGGCGAATGCGTTAATATAGTGCGCCTGAGAGTTAAAATCGTTCATTCCCATCAATGCGGCGGGTGATTTATAATCATTTTTGAAAATATAAAAAGCCGCCACCCCGCAACGGAAAACAGTGCGGCAAATTGGGAGGATTACTTTATGAAGCTGAGGCTTACGGTATTGACGCTTGCAGTATTGCTGCTTTTGACCGTGCTGCCCGGGATGACCGTTTTTGCGGTGCCGTATGAACAGGCGCAGGTGACAGGCTCCGTGGAGTTTGAAAACGCTCGGGAGGAAAATATCGGCACCGAGGGCTCGGATATCATCGGGCCGTTTGAGCCGCACGGATTCTGGGAGATGACGGAGGGCACGGTGACCGTGACCCCGGGTCATAACGGAAACGGATTACTCTTTACTCCCAACTATTCAAACGAGCAGGGCTATGATAAATCGGTTATGCGTGCGCGGATGCCGGCGCTGGAAAACAAAGAGCTTTGGGGCAGGGCTGCGGCAATGCGCTTTTATGTAAAAAACGATACCGAGTATGATGTAAGCGTAGCCTTTGTGGTGAATGTTGACGGTCAAAACGGCGAAAAATATGTAATCGGCCCCGCAGAAGGTACATATCTTATAGATTTGCAGGGCGAAGTGAGCGACATGGAGGCGTATACCGATACGAGCGGGTGCGGAATACTTGTGCCCTACGGCTTTGAAGGCTATGTTGTGCTGCCCTTTGCCGTAAAGGGCGGGGAAGTCTTTGACGACGAATGCGGTTGGCAGGATTTTCCGCTGTGGTCGGATGACAAGCAGACGCCTGAGAGCGCGGACAGCTTTGATTTCGGGCGCATTACCAAAGTGAGCATGGAGATAAGGCTGTACGGCTTTGCCCCGGAGGATAAGGGCGGAATAATGATAGACAGCTTTGAGTTTATAGGCGAGCGCGGAAATGCGGTGGAGCGGCCGGAGCATGTGAATGTAAATGTTACGCCGCTTCCGGAGCAAAGCGCGCCGGTGGCGGAAAATTCCGCATCGCCCGCCCCGACGGGTACGGCTTCTTCGCAGCCGCAGCAGACAAACGGCAGCGTATGGATAATTACGGCCGCTTGCGCATGCGCTGCCGTCGCTGCCGCCGCATGCATAGTGATCGCGCTTAAAAAGCGCGGCGGAAAAAAGGCGTAAAACGGCACCGAACATTCAATAATCGGGCTTCAGGACGGCGTGTTCCCTTCGGAATACGCTGTCTTTTAATAAAAAAGCAAAAAACCGATGACAGAAAGCCCGCGCGGTATTATAATGTAGTCAGTATGCGGGGGAATATACACCCTGAATATATTAATACCGCTGCGGCACAACAGCGCGGCGGAATCAAGGAGAGATTATATGAAAAAGTTTGCTGCTGCGGCTTTGGCCGCATTGCTTGCCCTTGCTCTTGCAGGGTGTGTCGTAGAAGGCGGGACAACGCCGAATCCCACGAATCCTTCCGTTACGCAGACCGAAGAGGCGGAAATTACCCCCACACCCAAGCCGGCTCCGCCCACGGTGGATCCGTCGCTGACCTATTCCTTCGGTTATGAGGAAATGGCACAGCCTATCTGGCAAAGCAGCACCATGTACAACGAGTGCATCACCTTCCAGGAGAATGAAGAGGGGAATATCACCGCAAAGCTGCTTTTTAAGCCCATACAGGTTATTTCCGTGCGGGATAACAGCCTGGGCATCGAGCTTAAGGAGGGCGTTCACTTCAAATTTGACGAAAACGATCCGCAGACCCTTATTTGGCTGGAGGGCGATGAGAATTTTGTTATTCCCTATTTCAAAAAGGGCGATCTGACCAGCCCGCACAAGGACAACTGCGGCACCAGCGGCATGAACGGCATTATCGGCACCGCTATGTACTGCGTGGGCGAATGGCTTTATTCCAAGCAGCTGGCCATAACCTATACCTATGATCCTTCCGAAAATAAGATACCCCATGCGGAATTTGCCGGCAGCCTGCTGCCCAAAACGCTGGAAAAGCTGAAAAACGGCCAAACCGTAAAAATGTCAATATACGGCGACTCCATTTTCACCGGCTGCGAGTCCTCCGCAACATATAACCGTGAGCCCAATGTTCCCACATTCTTCGACCTGCTCAAAAACCGTCTGGAGGCACTGTATCCCGGATGCACCGTTGAGCTGAGCAATCATTCCGTGGGAGGCTGGCAGGCTAAAAACGGCGTGGAGAACGTTCAGAAGGTGGTGGATGAAAAGCCGGACATCGTTATTTTGGGCTTCGGCATGAACGATGCCCATGTGGGCGGCGTTGTGGAGGCGCAGTCTATAACCGCCATGATGGATGCCATTTCCGCCGGAAACCCGGACTGCGAATACATCGTGGTTTCCACCTTCCATGCAAACAATACCATCGGTTGGGATCTTATGCAGAAAACGCACGGCACCGCCTTTAAGAAGCTGGAAAAAACCGGCGTTGCCGCAATGGACATGTATAAGCTTCATTCCTATCTGCTTGCGCGCAAGTATTATCAGGATACCACCGGCAACAACATCAACCATCCCAATGATTGGTTGGCAAGAATGTACACCATGCAGCTGCTTACCATGCTGTATGATTTCAATGCCGCTGCTTAAAAGCCGTAAAGCCCCGCTGCTGCGGGGCTTTTAAGATACGGATTTAAGCGTAACAATACCTGCAAAAATACATTATATATGAATTTTTCACATAATAACACCGGCAAACGGGGAGAGGATGATATTATGCAGCAAAAAGAGCTGGATTATGTTTTGGAAAGGCTTAAGGAGCTGCTGAGCATAGACAGCCCTACGGGCTTTACGGAAAAGGCGGCGGAATATGTGCGGGAGCAGCTGGAAAAGGATTCAATACCCGTTGTGCGCACTGCAAAGGGCGGGGTATTGGCCGACCTGCGCGCTTTTGCAAAAAAGCCGTCGGAGGGCGGCGCGGTGCTGGTAAGCGCGCATATAGACACTCTCGGTGCCATGGTAAAGAGCATAAAGCCAAACGGCAGGCTGAAAGTAACAAATGTGGGCGGTCTCGCGGCCGCCAATACGGAAACGGAAAATGTTACCGTATACACAAGGGACGGCCGTACCTGCTGCGGAACTCTTCAGCTGTGCAACCCCTCTCTTCATGTAAACAAAGAGGCGGCGTCGCAGGAGAGAAACTGGGATACCGTTGAGGTGGTGCTTGATGAAAATGTTCAAAGCGATAAGGATACGGCGGCTTTGGGCATAGAAAACGGCTGCTATGTGTGTGTTTGCCCGCGCAGCGTAATCACCCCGTCCGGATATATAAAAAGCCGTTTTTTGGACGATAAGCTGAGCGCGGCGATACTGCTGGGCGCGGCGCATGAGCTGGCCTGCGGAAGAAAAACCGCAAAAGAAGCCTATATGCACTTTACGGTGTATGAGGAGGTGGGCCACGGCGCCAGCGGGATCTGCCCCGAGGGCGTGGAGGAAATACTGGGCGTGGATATGGGCTGCGTAGGCGATGGACTCAGCTGCGATGAACGAAAGGTTTCCATCTGCGCGCTGGACAGCTCCGGGCCGTATAACTACGCTATGACCTGCCGTCTTAAGGAGCTGGCCGTAAAGCACGGGCTGGGATATGCGGTGGATGTGTACCCCTATTACGGCTCAGACTGCTCGGCGGCCGTGCGGTGCAGCGATATAAGACATGCCCTCATAGGCGCGGGGGTATATGCCTCACACGGCTATGAGCGCAGCCATACCGAGGGCGTTAAAAACACCTATGATCTGCTTACGGCATATCTGTGCGACGAAGCATAACGCCGTGTCATGATATTGCTTATGCCGTTTTAATAAATGCATGCCTGTATTGCGGTTTTGCAGCATAAAAAACGAGTTTTACAGCGAAAACGCGCATAAAACAATATAGTGCCTGCATGCGCATACGAACATATATTTAATTTATAGTAAAAAAGCGCCCAAACGGCGCTTTTTTAATTACATCACGCAGGTTTTGCGTAAGCCGCAGTTACTGCTTCATGGGGCAGCCGTCCTTAGTGCAGCTGCCGCATTTGCTTTCTATTTTAAGGCTTTGCGGGGTTACCTCCATTAAAATATGCTCTATGCCGTCCTCTGTATAGGGTTCTCCCTTACAGGCAAGGCCGTAGCGCTCATAAAAGGGCACAACGCGTGTCTGCGCGCTGACGGTCACGCTGTCAGCCCCGTCATTGAAGGCGCGTACAAGCAGCATGCGCACCAGCAGGTCGCCCAAATGCTTTCCGCGCAGGTGTTTGCGCACGGCTATTCTGCCTATGCGGTAGCCCTGAGAATAGTAAAGCCGGCCCGTGGCGGCGGGCGTTCCGTCGTCGTAGAGAACAAGGTGCAGGGCGCGCTCGTCAAGGGCATCAAATTCCGCCTGCGGCGGTATGTGCTGCTCGTTAATAAATACCTCGGTGCGTATCAGCTTTGCGTCCTGCATATTTTCAGAGCCCATGCTCCATTTGCTTGTAATCATAATTATCCTTCCTTTTTGCCCGCAGGGTGATCGTGCATGTTTTTGCAGCTTCGCTTTTCGGCTCCGGGAGAGCGCGTGCCTGCGAAACCGGGCTGCATCAAACATATTTTATACTGTATACATTATAGCGCATACCGTTTTTGCAGGCAAGAATAAAAGGCTGCAAACAAATGTATGGAGATTATCTTCGGCGGAAAAACATATTCACAAACGGGACGGAAGTATGTTATAATTTCGACAGATAATTCGACAGATAAGATATTAAAGGATATCACTGCTTATGATTGCGGAAAGCGGGGCGGAATTTCTGAACAGCATCAGGCTCAGGACATATGCCAAAATCAACTGGTCACTGTTTGTAACGGGAAAACGGCAGGACGGCTATCACACGCTGGATACGCTGCTTCAGAGCGTATCCCTGTATGACGGCATTGAAATAATCCGCACGCCGTCCGGCCTTGAGCTGGAGCAGAGGGGCGGCTTTGCCGGAAAAAAGGAAAGCAATCTTTGCTGGCGTGCCGCACAGGCGTTCTATGAGGCGGTTGGGCTGGAGGCGGGCTGCATAATAAAGCTGAATAAATATATTCCCGTAGGCGCCGGCATGGGCGGCGGCAGCGCCGATGCGGCCGCCGTGCTTGTGGGGCTTAATATGCTTTACCGCACGGGGCTTTCCCAAACGCACATGGAGCAGATAGCCCTGAAGCTGGGGGCGGATGTGCCGTTCATGCTGCGGGGAGGGCTTGCGCGGGCGCGCGGGATAGGGGAAAAGCTGGAGTATCTGCCTTCGCAGGCAAAAATGTACCTTGCTGCGGTAATGCCGGGGCGCGGAACCTCCACCGCAGAGATATTTTCCCGATTGGACAGCCAAACGCTTATGCCCCCCGGAGACAACGCATTGCTTGCCGGGTATATAATGCGCGGCGATACGGCCGGCGCCGCAAAAATAATCAGGAACGATCTTCAGCCCGTAACGGCCGGGTGCAACGGGCAGGTGGCTGCGGCGTTGGAAGAGCTGCGCACGCTGGGCGCGGCGGCCTCCTTTATGACGGGCTCCGGAAGCGTTTGCTGCGGTTTGTTTCCCTCGTTTGCACAGGCTGAACGGGCATGCGCGCGGCTTAAAAAATGCGGCCGTGCCTTTGTGCTGAGCACAAAGAGCCGTTCCCTTGAGGTAATATCCGTTCGCATATAATAAAAATCATTATTTATTGAAAATTTACAATTGACAAAGCCGCCCGGCAAATTTATAATAAAAACAACATATGCCTGTATGAGCGTGCTTTCATTTGAAGCCTGCGCGGCAGGCAGCCGGTCTTTTTTTGTATGCGTGCATATCCCGTTGGCTGACGACGGCGTATTAAGTATAAAAGGTGGTAAAGGAATATGAGCGAAAATCGTATTCAGACGGTAATGCATCCCGAACAGGTGGAGGCTATGCAGGATAAGCTTATGGATGACCGCAGCCTTATGCGGCTGGTGGATTTCTACAAGCTGTTTTCCGATATGTCCCGGCTCAAGATCCTTTATCTGCTGTCCATGGAGGAAATGTGCGTGTGCGATATTTCCGCTACTCTGGGCATGAATCAGTCCACCGTTTCCCACCAGCTCAAGACCCTTCGCAATTCCCGCCTTATCCGCTACCGCCGGGAGGGAAAAGTCGTGTATTATTCCCTTGACGATGAGCATATAGGTCAGGTACTCCTTCAGGGAATGCTGCATCTTTCCGAGCTGTAAAATGCATGCAGTGCCATGCATTTTATCTCATGTATTTTTCAGATGCTTGGCATAACAAACAGTAAAACGCTATGAATGAAAAAATAAACAGAACGCTAAGGCTGCTTCCCGACCGTCCCGGCGTATATATAATGAAAAACAGCGGCGGACAGATAATCTATGTGGGCAAGGCCAAGAATCTTGCCAACCGGGTGCGCAGCTATTTTCATTCTCCCGGGGGGCTTAACGCCAAAACGCGCGCACTTGTGGAAAGCGTGGAGGATATATCCTATATCGTGGCGGATTCCGAGCTGGAGGCCCTGCTGCTTGAGAATAATCTTATTAAAAAGAATAAGCCCTATTACAATATCCTGCTTAAGGACGATAAGGGCTATCCGTATCTGCGGCTCAATACCGCGGATGCGTATCCGGCGCTTACCGTGGCACGGCGTCTCGTGCATGACGGAGCGCTTTATTTCGGCCCGTTTTTCGGGGCGGGGCTTGCCCGCGATATTGCGGAGGCAGTAATTTCCGAATACCCCCTGCGCTCCTGCAATCTTGATATAAATGCGCGAAAGGGAAAAATACGCCCCTGCGTGCGCTATGAAATAGGCAAATGTGCCGGCCCCTGCCGCGAAGAATACAAAAAAGAAGATTATAACGGGCTTGTGCGCGGCGTAAAGCAGCTGTTTGATTCGGGATATAACGGAATAAAGGCGCTGTTTGAAAACAAAATGTATGCCGCAAGCGAGCGCATGGATTATGAAAAGGCGGCGCAGTACAGGGACAGAGCCGCACAGCTTGACCGGCTGGATCGCTCGCAGAAAGCCGTTCTGCCCAAAAAGTGCGATCTTGATGCCGTCACCCTTACGCTGTCGCAGGGGTATGCCGTGTTTGTTTGCATTGCCGTGCGCGCGGGCAGGCTTATATCCGTACATACCGACGAATTTCCTGATACTGCGGCCGCGGAGGAGGAGCTGAGGGAGCAGTACCTGCTTCAACGGTACGCGAAGGAGGAAATACCCCGCGAAATACTGCTGGACGGTCCGTGCCCTTCTCAGGAGGCGGTGCAGGAGCATCTGCGCAGGCTTTCCGGGCGCGCCGTAAGCCTGCATGTTCCGCAGCGCGGAGATAAGGCGGCAATTGTCCGTTTGGGACAGGAAAACGGCCGCGAAACAATGGAAAAATCCCTCCGTGCCGAGCTTGCCCGCAGAGAACGGGTAATAAAGGGGCTTACGGAGCTGAAAAATATTCTGCACCTGCCCGGACTTCCGCGCAGGATAGAATGCTACGATATATCCCATATTCAGGGCACCGATACCGTGGCCTCCATGGTGGTGCTTACGGACGGCGTTCCGCAGCCCAGGCAGTACCGGCGCTTCAAGATACGCTCCGTGGAGGGCAACAACGATTTCGCCTCCATGGCGGAGGTGGTGCGCAGGCGCTTTTCCCGCCTCAAAACCGATGAAACGGGGGACAGCTTTAATGTTATCCCGGATCTTGTGGTAATAGACGGCGGAAAGGGGCAGCTTTCCAGCGCCTGCGGGGTGCTGGACGAGCTGGGGCTGCATCTGAATGTTATAGGTCTTGCAAAGCGTCTGGAGGAAATATATCTTCCAGGCTGCTCCGAGCCGGTGGTGCCGGGTACGGAGTCTCTTGCGGTGCAGCTGCTGCAAACCGTGCGTGACGAGGCACACCGCTTTGCCATCACCTATCACCGCGCGCTCAGAAGCAAGCGCAGCCTGCTTTCGGTGCTGGATTCCGTTGCGGGAGTGGGAGCAAGGCGCAAGCAGCTGCTGTTTGCAAAATACGGGTCGGTCAGCGCCATAAGCAGGGCTTCAAAGGAGGAACTGACTGCGCTTCCCGGCATGAACGCCGCTGCCGCGGCGTCAGTGTATGACTTTTTTGCCGCCCGAAGCGCGCAGGAGGCCGGGCAGCAGGATGTGCCGTGCTTTGAAGCCGGGGAAAATGATTCCGGCGAGGATGAAAACGACGGCACGGCGTAAGGGCGGCCGGAGCGGCTGCAAGATTGTACGGGTGCCGAATACGGTATAAACGGCAATAAATACAAACAATTACGGGGGAAAACCATGATTAAGCTTATAGCAACCGATATGGACGATACCTTGCTTGATTCTTCGCGAAAAGTAAGCAGCTATTCTCTGGATATTATAAATAAAGTGCGAAGCATCGGGGTTAAGTTTACCATCTGCACCGGCAGAATGTACGATTCCGCAAAGAGCTATGTTTCCATGCTGGGTCTTACCGATCCGATAATTGTCTATAACGGAGCCATGATAGTAGACCCCGTAACGGGGAAGCAGCTGTATCACTGCCCGCTGCAAAACGCCGATGCCATGGATGTGCTGGCGCTTGCGGAAAAGTGGGGCTGCCACAGCCAGATATATCTTGACGATATTTTATATACTCAGGAATACGATGAGGAAGCCGAGGTGTACAGAAAGCATACCGGCACGGCGGCGGTGGCAACGCACCGCCCGCTTTCACAGTGCTTAAGCATGCCTACGACAAAAATAATACTCATAATGAACAGAGAGCTTGTGCCAAAGCGGCTTGCGGAGGCCCGCCGTCTTTTTGCGGGAAGGCTGGAGATAACCGTAAGCAAGCCGGAATACCTTGAATTCATGAATATCTCCGTAAACAAGGGGCGCACGCTTGATTACCTTGCAAAAAGCATGGGAATAGCGCGCGAGGAGGTAATGGCCTTCGGCGATGCCCGAAACGATGTTGCAATGCTGGAATATGCCGGCTGCTCCGTAGCCGTGGCAAATGCGGTGGAGGAGGCAAAAAGAGCGGCAAAATACATGTGCGCTTCCTGTGACAGCGACGGCGAGGCGCGATTCATATACGAGCACATCCTTGCCGAAAAAAGCCGCTGATAACCAAACGCCCTCCGGGCTTTACAATCGCAGGCATAACGGGTATAATACCTTAAAGGACTGTTTTTTATAATATGAAATAATACGAAAGGGGACGCAGCGTCTGCGGCCTTGGAATGAATAAATATAAACGCTTATTAACCAATACCATTGTCTTTGCAATAGGTACATTTGCTTCAAAGCTGCTTGTGCTGCTGCTCACGCCGCTTTATACAAAAATCCTTTCGCCGGAGCAGTACAGCATAGCCGACCTTGTAATGCAGACGGCTAATCTGCTCATACCCGTTTTTACCGTCAGCATTGCAAATGCAGTAATGCGCTTTGGAATGGATAAGCATGAGGATAAGGCCGCGGTGTTCACCACCGGCTTTACCACCATTTCCATAGGCTTTGCCGCGCTGCTTCTGTGTTCTCCGGCGCTGCTTTTGCTTAAAGACGGCGTGGATTCGTACATTCCGGTAATTCTTATGTATGTACTGGCCTCCGGCATGCATTCTTTGTGCTTGCAATTTGTGCGCTCGCAGGGGCATGTCAAGCTTTTTGCCTTTGACGGCATACTCAACACCCTGCTTACTATCGGCTTTAATATTCTTTTCCTTGTGGGGCTGAATATGCATGTAACCGGGTATCTTATGTCCACCGTGCTTGCCGATGCCCTGTGCACGCTGTTCCTCTTTACGGTGTGCCGGCTGTGGAATTATCTCCGTTTTCGTCAGCTTAACCGCACCCTTACCCAGGGGATGCTTAAATACAGCATACCGCTTATACCCACCACCATTCTTTGGTGGATCACGAATGTCTCCGATCGCTACATGGTAAAATATATGCTGGGAGACTTTGAAAACGGGCTTTATGTAGTAGCGTATAAAATTCCCACAATACTTGTGCTTGTGTCCATGGTTTTTGCCGATGCATGGCAGATGTCGGCGGTAAGCGAGGATCGCGCCACCCGCAGCGATTTTTTCGGCAAGGTATTCTATTCCTTCCAGTCAATAGTGTTTATAGGCGCATCGGTGCTTATAATGCTGTCCAAAACCGCCATGCATCTTCTTACCTATAATAACCCCGCATATGCAGAGGGCTGGCGCTATATGCCGATACTTATAACGGCCACTGCCTTTAACTGTATAGTCACCTTTCAGAGCACGGTGTACATCTGCGAAAAAAAGAGCGTAAACTCCATGTGGACTTCACTTGTAGGAGCGGTTCTCAATATTGCGCTCAATGCTCTGCTTATACCGCGCCTCGGGGTAAACGGAGCCACTGCGGCCACCTTCATAAGCTATTTCACCATATTCTGGCTGCGCTATTTCAACACAAGGCGGTTTATCCCGTTCAATACGCACCTGCCGCGGGTCTGCTTCAATACGGCGGTGCTCGGCGTTCAGTGTGCGGTCATGCTGCTGGAGGTAAAGCATTGGCTGCTTATCGAAATTGCGCTTGCAGCAGTAATAACCGCCTTTAATTTCAAGCCGCTTATCATAAGCATCCGCCGCCTGTTCAAAAGGGACGGCTTAAGCGTAAAAAAAGCCGCGGTATCAGCCGACCCGGAAATTGAGGCGGAAATCGGCGCCGCGCCGGAGTGCGGGGAGGCGCTTGCCCTTGAAGACGAGCTGAATACGCCGCAGGAGGAAAAGCAGCCGGCGGAAGATAATAACGGCAATGAAAACGGTAAATACGATGAACCGGCAGGACGCACCGAGCGGCGCGAAAGATACAAAAAAAGCCTCGAGCTTTATAAAAAGCGAAAAGCTGAAACAAACGGCAAAAAATAAACCGATAAATCCATTCCGAATAATACGGGATGCACAAGCCCGTATATCGGCGCCCGCAAGGGCATCAGGAGGTATTTATGAAAAAAATCGTCACCGTTGCGCTGTGCATTATTATGGCATTTGCCCTTGCGGGCTGCGGAAAAACCAAAACTCCCGCGGTGCTGCCTGCTCACAACCTTCTTAAAGAAAAGGCGGAGCAGGAAAATGCGGACGGTATAACCAAGGCGTATATAGCCGCAACCGACGCAATGCTTAATTATATTGTGGATGAAAAAATGGGCAGCAAAGAAAAGCTCAAGTATATATCCTTTGATTTTGCAACCAATTTTGCGCTTAACAGCGAACAGCGTGAAAAAATGGTTTCCGCCTTTTCAGTCTACGGAATACCGGCAGATACCGAAGGCGCAGCAGCACATTCCACTCTTACACAGCGCAATGAAGGTGTGGTTTTCCAGTATATAATAGGGGCAAAGCATAATACCAAGGCGTATGATTTTACAATTACCGTGGAGGCGCTCTACGGAAATAAGGGCTATGCTTATTACTACGATTTCAATATTTTCGGGGACGATTATGTGCTGGTGAATTTTGAACAGGCATACGAGAAAATGCGCTGATGCGGCCGCAGATATCCGATATTATTCGTAATTATCCGTAAAAACCGTAATAGCTGCATTGTAAATTCCATGCATTTTATAACATAAAGCGCGGCTTTAATCAAAAAGCAGACGCGGCGCAACGGGCACCCTTAAAGCACTCTTTGCGTCCGGTCTGCTTTTAGTTTGCTTTTTTAGTTTTCAGCTTGTTTTTTGTTTGTAATTTGGCCGTTTGTGTTTATCTTTTGTTGATTAACCCTGCAAAGCATGATATAATTCCGATGTTTACGCTTAAGAAAATATCGGAACATACCGCATGGCAGCTTTTGTAAAATCAGTTTGCGGATATTGCGGATATTACGGATATTACGGATATTGCGGATATTGCGGATATTGCGGATAGAGAAAGCAGATATAAAAAATGATACGGAAATAAATACCCGGTCTTTATTGCAATTGCAGATACGGGAGCGAGTATTACGGAGGAACAACTGATGCCTGAATTCGGTGTTGTATTAACGGGCGTATTTACTATGGTGCTGCTGTTGGTGCCGGGCTTTATATTTGAAAAAAAGCGTCTGGTTCCTGCGGATTTTACCGACGGGCTGTCTTTTTTTACCCTGTATATTGCACAGCCCGCCATGATAATAAACGCCTTTCTGCGCAGCTTTGACCGCGATATTCTGCTTAATTTGGGCATAGAAATGCTGCTTGGCATCGTAGCTTATGCAGTATCGTTTATAATTGTGTGCCTTTGTTTTCGAAAATCCGATGCCTCCGTAAAGGGTGTTCTTAAATTTATGACGGCATTTTGCAATGTGGGGTTCATGGGTCTGCCGGTGCTCAAAAGCGTTTTCGGCGATCAGGGCGATCTGGCAGTGCTGTACGGCACAGGAATAGTGGTGTGCCACAATGTGCTTACATGGACGGTGGGCGTAAAAATGCTTGCGCCAAAGGGACAAAAGGGCGGAGCAAAAAAGGCGCTGCTTAACCCGGGCGTTCTTGCCTGCGTGGCGGGCGCAATACTGTTTGCTTTTTCCGCAAACGAGGTAATGCCGCAATTTCTTCTGGATGTGTGCTCGCTTACGGCGGGTACGGTCACGCCCCTTGCAATGTTCACGGTGGGGGCGCACCTTTCGCATTTTGATTTCCGCGGGCTTTTCAGGCGGCCGCAGCTGCTTATAGCCGTGGGCATGAGATTGCTTGTGCTGCCGGGAATAATTTTTCTTTGTTTTTATGCTCTGCGCCTTACAAACATCATTCCTCTTGACGATGTAATGCTGGTTGCCGTACCTTTTTTGCAGATGTGCATGCCGTCGGCCTCCATAACCTCCATGATGGCGCAGCGTTACGGAGGCGATGTGGCCTTTGCGGGTGCCGGTGTCAGCATTGCCACGCTGCTTTCCCTTTTTACCATTCCGCTTATGAGCCTGCTGCTTAAGCTGCTTTAATTTAATAAACAATAGGCTCTTCGTGCTTTTCGCGGCGCCCCGCGCGGCCGGCGCTTGTGCGCCTTACCCGGCATTTTTTTGCAAAAATGCCGGCCGGACGCCCCCGCAGGTTCGTCCGGCCGCGCATATGTCGCCGAGGCTTTATATGCTCCGTAATTCCTTTGTGCTTTACGAGGCTATTTTATTACGGCAAGCAGCATTTTGAAACGCTCGCTTGCATGAACCGAGTGCGGATGCCCCGCCGGCATAACAATGCTTTGTCCCACGGTAAGCTCATAGGCCGTTTCATCAATAATAATGCGGCAGCCGCCGTCAAGACAGGTCAAAAATGCATCCCCTCCGGCGGAGTGCGTACCTATTTCTTCCCCCTTGTCAAAGGAAAATAGAGTAAGGCTCATGTTTTCGTTCTGGGCAAGAGTGCGGCTTACAACCTGCCCCTCCTGGTATTGTACAAGCTCGCATAAGGAAAACACTTCGCTTACTGGCGCGTTTTTTATGCGTACTCTCTTTTGCGGCGCATCTATGCCGTCCAGCTTCAGTTTAATCGGTGTTTTATCCATTTCAATTGCTCCTTTTTGTTTTTTGTTTTTTGTTGTTGCTGCTTGTTCGGCAATTCTGCTTTCAACAGCATCGCGGCTGCCTGTTTGCCGGTTTGTTTTATATAATACAGTTTAGCGCAGAGGCAGCTGTAAGTCAAGAAGCCGCAGGATTTTTTTGCTTCTTCGTGTTTTGCATTTTTGCCGTATTATGCCGTATAAAATGTAAAATGAGATCAATTGCCCGTTGTAATACGGAAACGATTATGCTATAATAGTTTGATATACGAAAAATATAAAGCGCAGAACTTACCTGCGCGGTTTTGCAGGTTTGCTTTTGGAAACGGCAAACAAAAGTAAAATAGACCGGCACCCGCAAAGCGGGATCGGCGGGGCAAAAAAGCAAGAAAAGGAGGGGCGGATTTGAAGAATCTGACAGATACTGCGGCAAAGCTGCTGGAAAGCATCCGCGCCTTCAGCGTCGGGGATAAACAGTCAAACGGCAAATGCAGCGTTACGGAACGCATCTATACCGACGAGCCTATAATACGCCCGCAGCAAAGCGAAGCCGCGCCGGGCGAATATCGCCGTATGCGGGCTATGGCGCTGCTGCCCTCCATGCGCTCTGCCGCAATGCTGTTTTATCATCAGGGCAAGCTGATGGAGAATTTTGAGGATGATTACAGGGAAAACACTGAATTTTTCCGATACTATCCCACTTATGCCGATATGACGCTGCCGCAGCTTCGCTCCTATTTTACATGGCGCACAAGGGTGCGCAGGGGGGAACGCCCGTATGCCGGGCTGTCCTATGCCTTTGTTTATATCTACGAGCTGCTAAATCTCATAGGGGCAGGGTCTCCGCAGCAGGCTTATATGCGCCTTAAAGAGTTTGCGGCATGGTATGCGGGCTTTGACGACCGCATAGAACGGTATGCAAAGATATGGCTTTCCGATCTTGCGGTTTACTACGGCATGGATGTAAGCCTTGTTGATAAGGGGGAACAGGCGGATTTTGAGCGTTCGGTGCAGCTGCTTACCGAAAGTGCAAAGCATCCGGCAAACGAGATATTTCCCGTGCTTAACGCACTTTCCTCCTACGATCTTACACACTCAAAGCTTTACAGGCTTTATCCCGAGGAAACGGAAGCAACTGCGGTACAGGCCTTCAACCTTCTTTCCGATTATTACGGCAAGCATCGCCGCAGCGGGATATGCGAACGCTTTTTCGGAAAGGTTTACGAAAGCCCGTATGTTATGTTCCGCTCTGCGGTGTTTTACAGGGAGGAAAAGCACCCTGATACCGAATATACGGTGGATCCTCTCAATGTTTATATCTGCCGTTCGGGCAACTGGATAAACAGACGCCTGTTTGCTTCAAAGGGGAGAAATCGGCTGCTGGGAGAATTTATAAAAAGCGTAGACGCGGTGCTGAGAAAATGCCTGAGCGTTACGCCGGAGCTGAAATGTCAGCCCAGTAAGCTGTATACCGAGCTTATAACAAAGGCATGGCAGAATGTCTGCGGCAGCAGGCAGAAAGCGGCTGCGGCAAATATCAGCATAGATACTTCGGCCCTTGCCGGCATAAGGCAAAACGCCGATGATACATTAAAGCGCCTGCTTGACGGACTTGACGAAACTGATGAGACATATACGGCAGACGCGCCGGTTGAGGCGGATAAAGCAGCATATCCGCCGGATACGGAGACATCGGGAAACATGGCCGCGCAAGGGGTATCCTTCCGTAAGATAAGCCTGCCGGCGGACAGCGGCGAAAGCAACATCCCGGCGGCAGACCGCAAAGCGGCACAGCCCGCGCAGTGCGATTCGGAGGCTCCGGCGGAAACCGGGCTTACCGCATTGGAAAAGGAATACCTGCGGCGCGTGCTGTGCGCAGAGCCGTTTTCGGAGCTTTTGCGCAGCGAAAGCGTGCTTCCGTCGGTAATAATGGATTCCGTAAACGAAAAGCTGTTTGATACCTTTTCCGATACCGTGCTCATAGGGGAGGAGACCTCTCCCGAGGCGGTGGAGGATTATACGGCGCAGCTTTATGAACTGCTTGGCTTGAATACATCGGAAGGGAGAAAAGCATGAATATACCCAAAAGAATTGCTTCGGCACTTATAAATTCGCTTAAGGGCGGAGTGGTCCCCAGAGTGGGGCTGCCCTATATAACGGTGGGACGCAAGGAGGAAATAGAAGCGCTTGTGCACGATATCGATATCGTATCGCAGGGCGGAGCCTCCTTCCGCTTTATTGCCGGGCGCTACGGCAGCGGCAAGAGCTTTTTGCTTCAAACCGTGCGCAACTATGCCATGGATCGCGGCTTTGCGGTTATGGACTGCGACCTTTCTCCGGAAAGAAGGCTGCACGGCACAAAGGGGCAGGGGCTTGCCACCTACCGCGAGCTTGTGCGCAACCTTTCCACCAAAACCCGCCCCGACGGCGGCGCGCTCACGCTTATACTGGAGCGCTGGATAAGCTCGGTGCAAAGCTCGGTGGTTGCGCAAAACGGCGTTTCGCCCCAAAGCGAGGGCTTCCGCGAACTTGTGGACAGGGAAATATACCGCGTGGTGGGCGCGCTGAGCGAGCTTGTTCACGGCTTTGATTTTGCCCGCCTGCTGTCGCTTTATTATAAAGCTTATCTTGACGGCGACGATCAGCTTAAGGCTAATGTCATAAAATGGTTCCGCGGCGAATATTCCTCCAAAAGCGAGGCAAGAGCGGAGCTGGGCATAAATATAATCATTACCGATGACGATTGGTACGATTATATCAAGCTGTTTTCGCTGTTTCTCCATGAAGCGGGGTACAGCGGTCTGCTTGTGCTTATCGACGAGCTTGTAAATATCTACAAGGTTCCAAACGCCATTACAAGACAGTATAACTACGAAAAGCTGCTTACCATGTACAACGATGCGCTTCAGGGAAGGGCAAGCTATATGGGCATCATCATGTGCGGCACGCCCCAGTGCATTGAGGATCAGCGGCGCGGCCTTTACAGCTATGAGGCACTGCGCTCCCGTCTTGCGGACGGCCGTTTTGCTTCGGACAAACGCGATATGATGGCGCCGGTAATAAAGCTTTCTCCCCTTACGGCGGAGGAAATGCTGGTTTTGGCGGAAAAGCTGGAGGAAATACATTGCGGATTGTACGACCATGCCGCATTGTTAAACGATAAACAGCGGGAGGATTTTATAAAGCTGGAGTACGGCAGGGTGGGGGCGGATCAGAATATAACCCCCCGTGAAATAATAAGGGATTTCATTCAGCTGTTAAATGTTCTGTGTCAGCATCCCGGCACCTCTCCCTCCGAGCTTATCGGCAGCGGCGAATTCACCTTTTCGCCCTCTTCGGCGGTATCTGACGATGCCTCCGCCAAGGACGAATACAGTGAGTTTGAAATATAAAACACAAAAACATGCACATATGTGCAATTGTACGGGCGTTTTGTGAGCCGTCGGCAGAAATGCGCGGCATCACGGGCGCAACGGAGAAATATTTATGAATGTTTTTCAGCAGTACGCTCCCTTTGTTCAGGATTATATATATCGCAGCGGCTGGGACAGCCTGCGCGCGGTGCAGGTGGCGGCAGGCGAGGCCATATTCGGAACGGACGATAATGTGCTGCTTACGGCCGCCACTGCCTCAGGAAAAACCGAAGCTGCGTTTTTTCCGGTGCTTACCCTGCTTTCAAAGGATGCGCCGTGCAGTATCGGAGCGGTATATATCGGGCCGCTCAAGGCGCTTATAAACGATCAGTTTTCACGCCTTGAGGAGCTGTGCGGCGAGGCGGGCATTCCCGTATGGCACTGGCACGGGGATGTAGCCCAAAGCCATAAGGCACGTATGCTCAAGCATCCTTCCGGAGTGCTGCAAATAACCCCGGAATCCCTTGAGGCCATGCTTATGCGTAAGCACGCCGATATTCCCCGGCTTTTCGGGGATCTTCGGTTTATAGTGATAGACGAGGTGCATTCCGTAATGCGGGGCGACCGCGGAGGCCAAACGCTTTGCCTTATAGAGCGCCTTTGCTCCCTTGCGGGCGTAAACCCGCGCCGTATCGGGCTTTCCGCCACAATAGGCGAGCCGGAGGAGATGGGAAGGCTGCTCTCTCAGGGAACGGGGCGGCGCACCGTAATTCCGAGACTGGAAAATAAGGGCGTGCGCTGGCGCCTGAGCATGGAGCACTTCTTTACGGCCGGCCCGCAGGCGGCAGAGCCGGAGAAGAAGAATTCCGCACAGAACACATTGGAGGCGGCGCAAACGGGACGGTTATGCGCCGATTCGCAGCGTCTGCACATATCAACCGAAGAAAGCTCTCCTTTGCCGGCGGGTATAACCGCAGCTCAGGGGGAACGCCTTGAGGCGGAATTTACCGCCGACCGCACCGATACCGCTCCCGCCGGAGCCGATCCCGGCATAGGCTATATCTTTGAGCATACCCGCGGCCGCAAGTGTCTGGTGTTTGTCAATTCCCGCGAGGAATGTGAAACCGTTACCACCACTTTAAGGCAGTATTGCGAGTATAAACACGAGGCGGACCGCTTTCTCATTCATCACGGTAATCTGTCGGCATCCTACCGCGAAACGGCGGAGGAGGCCATGAAGGACGAAACCAGAGCCCTTACCACCGTCACCACCGCCACGCTGGAGCTGGGCATAGATATTGGCCGTTTGGAGCGGGCATTCCAGATAAACGCCCCCTTCACCGTTTCCTCCTTCCTTCAGCGTATGGGGCGAACGGGACGGCGCGAGCTTCCGCCGGAGATGCGCTTTGTTATGAGGGAGGAGCCGCCGGAGATGCGGGCATCGCTGCCTGCGTCCCTGCCGTGGCAGCTGCTTCAGGGCGCCGCGCTTGTGCAGCTTTACAGGGAAGAACACTGGGTGGAGCCGCCAAGGCTCGGCAAGCTGCCGTACAGCCTGCTGTATCACCAAACCATGAGCGTGCTTTGCTCCTGCGGCGAGCTGCTGCCGTCGCAGCTTGCCCGCCGCGTGCTTTCCCTCAGCTGCTTTTCCGGCATAACAAAAGAGGATTATGTCATTTTGCTGCGCCATTTGCTTGCCACCGATCAAATACAGAAAACGGCGGAGGGCGGGCTGATAATAGGCATATCCGGCGAAAGACAGGTTAATTCCTACCGCTTTTTTGCCGTTTTTCAGGAAAATGAGGAGTACACCGTGCGCAGCGGCTCACAGGAGCTGGGCACGGTGGTCAAGCCGCCGCCGGTGGGAGAAAGGCTGGCGCTTGCCGGACATGTGTGGGTGGTGGATGAGATAGATCATAAACGCCGCACGGTCTATTGCACCATGGTAAAGGGCAGGGTTCCAGCGTTTTTCGGGCTGTGCCCCGGCGATATCAATACCCGCGTGCTGGAGCGAATGAAGCAAGTGCTGCTGGAGGATGAGCTGTATCCCTATCTTATGAAAAATGCCCGCGCAAGACTGACACAGGCAAGGCGGGCGGCGCACAATGCCGGGCTTTCTTACCCGCTTATTTGTCTTGGCGGCGATTCATGGTGCCTCATGCCGTGGCTGGGTACATACGCCTTTATGGCCCTTGAGCGTCTTATCAAGCTGAAATGCACCGAGGCCGGAATCAAGGGCTTTGAAAGCTCAAAGCCGTATTTTATGCAGTTCCGCATGACGGCCGAGCCCGATGAATTCCTGCACCTTTTGGCAAAAAAAGCGGCAGAGCTTGTAAATCCGATGGAGCTGCTTTATCCGGGCGAGGTGCCGGTGTTTGAAAAATACGATGAATTCGTGCCGGAGGAGCTTGTACGCAAGGGCTTTGCCTACGGCGTGCTGGATATAAACGGAATGAAAGAGCGTGTTTTACAGTGGGATTCCGAAATATCCTATGTGTAAGCGTAGGGGAAAATGCCGCGGAAAATGCTTTTGTATCTGCCGGAGAAACGGTGTTTCTTCGGCATTTTTACAATAAAAGCCGCAATTATTTTCAAAATTTGCGCAGAAAAAGCATAAAATCCTGTAAGAAAAAAGTGAAAAAACCGTATATAATTATGTATAAGCCGTCACGGAGCCGGCGCATATTCAGGCGTGCATCAAGCTTTTGGGGAAAAGCAGGGGATAAGGTGCCGCCGTGCGCCGCACGGGGGAAAGCACATCAAAAACGCACGGGCGGCAATATAGCAATATAAAGGAGTACAGTATAAGGGAGCATGAAAAGCGCGCCGATATCAGGGGCATCGGCGCGCAGGTATTCTGTCTGCAAATCCTGCAAAACGGCATCGCGCGTCAAAGGGGAAGAACGCGCGGTGCCGCTGCGCACGGACGGACCTGAACGAACGGGTCTGACAAGACAAATCGCCGCGGCGGTGGAGGTGACGCGTTGACACAGGAAAAAATACTTGCACGCCTTGCGGCAGAGCCGGAGGAGGGCATGAAGCTTATAATGCGGCTTTATACCGGGCTTATGTGCACGGTGTGCAGGGGAATCCTGGGCAGCGGCGCTTCACCGCAGGATGTGGAGGACTGCGTTTCCGCAGCCTTTGCAAGGTTTTGGTTTTCCCGCGAAAGCTACGATCCGCAGCGCTGCGGGCTTTCCGGTTGGCTGTGCATTATAGCCAAGCGCCAGTGCATTGATATGCTGCGAAAAAACGGCGCCCCGCAGGAGGAGCTTGAGGGCGCGGAGCCGGATACGGCGGCAGGCCCCGAGGACGAGGCCGAGAGCAGGGAGAGGCGGCAGGAGCTTCTCAGAGCGATAGACGCACTGGAAAATACCGACCGCGAGAGACTGCTTCGCAAATATTTTATGTCCCAAAATTCAAAGGACATTGCCCGAATAATGCATATGACGGTTTCCGCAGTGGATACAAGAGCACACAGAGCGGTAAAAAAACTAAGGAGTATCCTGGGAGGCGATAAATATGAATGACGATCGCAGGCTGTTTGAGGAGCTGCTTGCAGAAAACACAAAACTGCATAAGGATCGCATACCTTGCGGTATATCGCGCAAAAGAATAGCGCAGAAAACGGCCTTTCTTACGGGGCTTGGGATAAAGCAAACTTGGGCGCCGCTGCGCCGCTGTGCGGCAGTGGGCTGCGCCGCGCTGATTGCCGTGGGCTCGCTCGGCGTCTATGCCGTAGCCGAAGAGGCAAGGCAGTACGACTGCGCAGTTAATTTCCTCAGGGAGCACTATGTAAACATTGAGGGTATGAACAGAAACGAGATCAAAACGGCATACCGTGAGCTTACGCTGCAGCTCAGTATGCAGCCCGGCTATGCCAGCGCTGCGGCGTCGGCTGCCGAAACGGCACAGATTTCCGCAACTGTCGGCACCGATGCCCGCAGGGATCAGCCGCAGACCGAGGCAACAGACGGCATCGAGGGCATATACGGCTGCAACATAACGCCTATATGGCCGGAATTTACTCCCTTGGAGCGGCAGCGAAATGCCAGTAACTATTATGACACCATTCTTACGGGCAAGAACATGGGCGGCGCGGCTCTGATAAGAAGAATATATGATACAGCACCCGCCGACGGCATACAAAAAGACTATATTGCCTGCTTCCGCGAAGGGGAAGAATGCTGGCGAGTGCCCATGCCGGGAAATATAAACGATCTTGGCCCTTATACCGAATTGCACGGCGGGGATATTATTCAGTGCAGTGCAGGGGGAGCCGTCATCGATATTATATGCGTAAGTGCGGACGGTCGGATAAAAGCAAAAAGCAGCATAAAATCGAGTCTGTCATATGCCTCCTGCATAGGCGTGTTTGAAAACGATAACGGAAGTCTGACCTTCATTCTGATCGGAAGAAACGGCAATCACGGTCAAGTCTTGGAGATAATTGTCACGGATGAGCGGGCAGCAGAATGTATAAGCCGCCATAAATGCGATATAGAAGTCGGCGATGGGCGAAAAACGGCATACAGAGCGGGCGACGGCTATATAATCAAGGCAAAAGGCCCCACTGTCGGTCAAGCCGTGCTTATAACCTTTGATGAAAACGGCATTCGGCAAACAAGAATATATTCCGATAAAGGAAGACTGCTTACCGTGGACAGTGTGCTGCAAATTGGGGATAAGCTCTACATTTCGGCACATTCCGCCGCAATTCCCGAAAACAGCAGCTATATTTACGATGAGCAATGGGCAGATATTGCCGCGGTGCTGGAAAAGATCGATGATAAATACGGCGAAAATTTTGTAAGCACAACCGAGGAGGCGTGCGCCGACATTGCGCGCATGATGCGGGAAAATGTCACGGCCATTCTTATGGTGTGCGATGCGCAGACAGGACAGCCGGAAAGCTTTTACAGCACCGAAGGCGCGATAGGCGATAAGCTCCGTATTAAGGACGGTAAGCTGCTTTGGAGCGTTATGCGCCCGGAGTACGGAACAATTGGGCTGTACAGCGGAGTGTGCCTTATGAGCTTTTCCTGCAGCACCGGCACCTACACTTTTTCACAGGATATGCAAAGTCACAGCTTCAGCGCCGTGGGCGCGGGCGGCTTCATGCGATAATACGGGTATATGCAGCGAAAACAAGAATGAGCAGTGAATAGCAAATAGTGAATAGTGAATAGTGAATAGTGAATAGTGAATAGTGAATAGTGAATAGTGAATAGTGAAACTGCATATATGCGCAGCTGAACATATTTAAGCGGCGGATGCCGCGCCGGGGGCTTCGCCCCCGGCCGTGCGCCGTCTGCGCCCTGCGGGCTTGCCGCCGCCCGGCCCGCGCTGCGGGCACGCCTGCGTAAGCACGGCTTACTGCGGCGTCCCTTGCGCTTGCGGCGCGGCTTCGCGTTTCGCTGCAAAACAGCAAAAAATCAGCCGTGTGCATTTTCGTATCTGCTGAGCGGTATATGCACAAAACAGCAAAAGCAGGGCAAACGCCCTGCTTTTTAACTGCTCTATGAATCTTGCGCTTTTGCCGCAGCAGGCTATTCCTTGCGCAGAATTACGGTTACCTCGCTTCGGTTATGAAACAGCTGGCGTACATGCACAATGCTGTAATAGTTGCCCAGCGTGTCAAGGGCACGCAGCATCTGGCGGCGCGGCTTGTCCCCGAACAGCTTAAGGGTCAGCACCACCGTGCCTCCGTCCTTAAGACTGGGCTGAAAGCGCGCAATAAGCGCGGCCGATTCCTCCGGCGCCATCCGCATGTCGTTAAGAATAAAATCAAAATCATTTTCCGGCGCTTCAAGGTATTCCTGCGCCGTCTTTTTTATATGCGTTATGCCGCGGCGGGCAAGCAGACCGGAGTCCGGCTCTGCGGGGTCCACGGCCACCACCGAGCAGCCGCGCTCCAGCGCAATGCGGCTCCAGCCGCCGGGCGCGGCACCCAGATCCAATACCCGTGCTCCCGGAAACAGTGCTACGCCCAAGGTCTGTTCCGCCTCAAGCAGCTTGAATTCCGCGCGGGAAAGCTGCCCGTCCTCCCTGCGGAAGCGTATTCTTCCTCCGGCCCAGGAGGAAAGATTGTCTTTTGCAAGGGAAAAGCCCATATACGCTTTTCCGTTTGCAATGGTAACGCTCAGCACCTGCACGGGGTTTTTGACATCGCATTCCTGCTCCGATGCGGCAAGCACGGCGCTTAATGCGCTGTTTATATCAAAGGGCGCAAGCCCGCCGTCGTGCTTGCCCAATATTCTGCACTGCACCGAGTATCTCTGCGTTACGCGTTTCTTGAAGCTTTCGGCGGCGCTGCACAGGGCCTCAAGGTCGCGCTCCCTCTCGCCGCACAGCTCCACCGTCTGCTCCGCCGGATGAATGTGGCGGATAAAAACCGGAGGCCTGCGCCGAAAAATTTCACAAAGCCTGCCGAAATCCGGCACGGTGGCGGCCAAAGCCGTTTCCTCATCAAGCGGTACTGCGCTTGCCTGACCGTCTGCTGTAAGCAGCTCGCCCAATGCCTCGTTTGCCATATCCGCCTGATAGGATATTACACTGTAATTCAATTTCTTTTTCATATCATTTCTCACTCTTGGCGCACCCCGCATCTGCGGCTTGTAATTTTGCGGCACGGGGGTGCTTTTGTTTATTTAGGATATTTTATATGCTTTTCGCAAAGGTGTCAATGCCTGCGTTCGGCATCTGCCCAAGCGCCTTGCCCCGTTTCGGTACTGCTTTTTTCGTGTATCCGCGCCTCGTATCGGGAAAAAACTCTGAAAATAAATTGTTTTGAATTTCCGATGAGAATTTTTCGTTTATTTTACTTAAGCGGTATTGACTTTACGGCTCGGATTTGGTAAACTGAACTAAAGGCTAAAGGGCGTCAGACCCTTGGCGATATAATGAAATAAGGGGGCGTTTTATTTGGATAAAGCTTTGCAAGGTTGGAAGCCCGGCACAGACGAAGGCAGGCTCATAGGCCCGCTTGATGTTTATTTGTTCCGTCAGGGGACGCACTTTGAAGCATATAATATGCTCGGAGCGCGTCCCGTTTTTAACAGTACAGGGCAGATTGACGGCTATTATTTTGCCGTATGGGCGCCCAATGCCGTGCGCGTAAGCGTGGTAGGCGACTGGAACGACTGGCAGCCGGGAGCGGATGCAATGGAGCCTGTGGGCGACAGCGGCATATGGGAAAAATATATCGCGGATATAGGCGTGGGCTGGACATATAAGTTTGCACTGGAACACCGCGACGGCAGTGTGCACTACAAGGCCGACCCCTTTGCGCGATTTGCTCAGCTCCGTCCCGAAACGGCCAGCCGCACATGGTATGACGATTACAAATGGCACGACGGAGTATATCGCATAAAGCACGGCAAGGCACCGTACAATGAACCCATGAGCATTTACGAGCTGCATCTTGGCTCCTGGGTGCGTTCGGAAAAGGGCGAAATGCTCTCCTATCGCGATATAGCGGACAAGCTTGCCGCCTATGCTCAGGATAACGGCTATACGCATGTGGAGCTGCTGCCGCTGGCCGAGCATCCCTATGACGGCTCATGGGGCTATCAGGTAACCGGCTTTTATGCCCCCACCTCCCGCTACGGTACGCCGGAGGACTTCAAATATTTTGTGGATACGCTGCATGCCAAGGGCATCGGAGTTATTATGGATTGGGTTCCCGCACATTTCAGCCGGGATGAACACGGTCTTGCCCGCTTTGACGGCACTGCGCTTTATGAGGCGGAGGGCGACCGCGGCGATCAAAAGCAGTGGGGCACGCTTAAATTCAATCTGGAAAGGCCGGAGGTTCGCTCCTTCCTTATCTCAAATGCTCTTTACTGGCTCAGCGAGTATCATCTGGACGGACTGCGCGTGGACGCCGTGTCCTGCATGCTCTATCTTGATTACGGCGCGCGGGACGGCGAGTGGACGCCCAACGAGCACGGCGGGCGGGAAAACCTTGCCGCGGTGGAGTTCATAAAGCGCCTGAATACCGAGGTGTACGCCCGCTTCCCCAATGCAATAATGGTGGCGGAGGAATCAACGGATTATCCGCGCGTAACCGCCCCCGTGTCCGACGGGGGGCTCGGCTTCGGCTTTAAGTGGAACATGGGCTGGATGAACGATACCCTCAGATATATGGAAACCGATCCTCTTTTCCGCAGCGGCAGACACGGGCTTATGACCTTTTCCATGATGTATGCCTTCAACGAAAACTTTATTTTGCCCCTGTCCCATGATGAGTGCGTACACGGCAAAAAAACCATTTTGGATAAAATGAACGGCGATTATTGGCAGAAGTTTGCCTCCCTTAAGGCCTACCTTGGCTATATGTACGCCCACCCCGGGAAAAAGCTGCTCTTTATGGGCACGGAATTGGGGCAGTTCATGGAGTGGCGCTACTACGAAGATATCGAATGGGAGCTGCTTCGGTACGAAACTCACCGCGGTATATATTCCTTTGTGCGCGCCCTTAACCGGCTGTACAGAAGCAATCCCGCGCTTTGGGCGGAGGATACCTCGTGGGAGGGCTTTGTTTGGTGCAATGCCGATGATGCGGCGGCCAGCGTGTTCACCTTCCTTCGCAAATGCGGCACGGAGCAGCTGCTCATTGCCGTTAATATGACTCCCGTGGAGCGCTATGACTACTGGGTGGGCATGCCGGAACAAAGCGCGTGGGAGCTTGTGCTCTCCAGTGAGGATAAAGCCTTCGGAGGCAGCGGCTTTGAGGCGGTTGAATCTGCGGAAACCGATGAACACGAAACGGCAGGGCATAAGAACCGTCTGCGGCTGAATCTGCCGGGGCTGAGCGTGCTGATATACAAAAGAACCGATTGATAGGGCATATGCAGGCACAGCCGCGGATTTCTCCGCGGCCGTGCGCTGCTGATGTTGCGGCGTTACATGCAAAATACTGAAAGGATACATATGTTTTTATGATGCATTCACAATGCGTTGCAATGATACTGGCGGGCGGGCAGGGCAGCCGTCTGGGCGCTCTTACCACTACGGTGGCAAAGCCGGCGGTCCCCTTCGGCGGAAAATACCGCATTATAGATTTTCCGCTGTCCAACTGTGCAAACTCCTCCATAACCACCGTCGGGGTGCTTACACAGTATCAGCCCCTTGAGCTTAATACCTATATCGGGAGCGGACAGCCCTGGGATATGGACCGCACAAACGGCGGCGTCTATGTTCTGCCCCCGTTTGTACGGGGCAATAAGGGGGAGTGGTATAAGGGCACGGCAAACGCCATCTACCAAAACACCGAATTTATCGAGCAGTTCCGCCCGGAGTATGTGCTTATCCTTTCCGGCGACCATATATACAAAATGGATTACAGGAAAATGCTCAGATACCATATTTCCAAAAATGCGGACGCCACAATAGCGGTTATAAACGTTCCCCTTAAGGAGGCAAGCCGCTACGGCATTATGAGCGCCGATGCGGAGGGCAGAATATACGATTTCACCGAAAAGCCCAAGCAGCCCCAAAGCACTTTGGCCAGCATGGGCGTGTACATATTCCGTTGGAGCGTGCTTAAAAAGTATCTTGCCATGGACGAAAGCAATGTGTCCTCCTCCAACGATTTCGGCAAGGATGTCATTCCCGCAATGCTCTCCGACGGCTGCGGTATGTATGCCTACGCCTTCGACGGCTATTGGAAGGATGTCGGAACCGTGCGCTCCCTGTGGGAGGCAAACATGGATATGCTGGGCGAAAAGCCGGTGCTGGATCTTCGCGATGATTCTTGGCGCATCTATTCCCGTACTGCAGGAATGCCGCCTCAATATGTTAAAAAAGGCGCGCATATAACCGATTCCTGCATAACCGAGGGCTGCTACATTGCAGGCGATGTTTTTCACTCCGTGGTTTTCACCGGCGTGAATATTGAGGACGGAGTAACGGTGGAAAACTCAATAATACTGCCGTATGCACATCTGTGCAGGGGAGCAACCGTTAGGAACGCCGTCATAGGCGAACGCGCCGCGGTGGGGGAAAACGCATTTATCGGCTGTCGGGAGGGCAATATAAACCGGGAGCCCAGCCCCTTGTGCGATGAAGGCATAACCCTTGTGGGCAAGGGAATAAGCGTCGCGCCGCAGGCGCGCGTGCCATGGGGCGTCATGCTGGAATTTGATGTGGAGCCGGGCGAGCTTACGCACTGCTGAATATAAAACTGAAAATGCGCGCGGCAATCGCTGCGGTAATATTTTTGGAGGGAGTGCCGTTTTTAGGCACGGAAGAAAATGACGGATACTGTTGGAATAATAATGACGGGTGATAACGATGCACGCCTTGCGGAGCTTACGCGCGTGCGTTCCGTAGCGGCGCTGCCTGTTGCAGGCAGATACCGCCTTATAGATTTTACCCTTTCGGGCATGGTCAATTCCGGCATAAGCAATGTCGGGGTAACCACAAGAAGCAACTACCGTTCCCTTATGGATCATCTCGGTTCGGGCAAGGAGTGGGATCTTAACCGCAAGCTGTACGGACTGCGAATACTGCCTCCTTATATTCAGGGCGGAGAGCAGTACCGCGGCGATATGGATGTTCTGCACGGTATTAAAACCTTTTTGGAGCATTCAAAACAAAAATATGTGCTCATCGCCCACGGCGATATCCTTTATAACCCCCGCTTTGAGGCCTTGCAGCAGGCTCACATTGATTCCGGCGCGGATATAACCGTTATGTACAATTACGGTCTGTGCAATTCCTGCGGCGCACGCATATCGGTGGAAAATGACCGCGTCACCGATATCGAGGCGCATCCCGAGCGCCCGGAGCAGTGCGCAAGGCTGCTGGGCATATACTTTATGGAAAAGGAGCTTCTGTGCAGGCAGATAGCCTACTGCTACGGACGGGGCCTGCACGATTTTCTCATGGATGTACTGGTGCGCAATATCGGTAAAATGAACATCGGCGCCTTTCACTACGACGGCTATGCTGGCAAGATCGACAGCGTAAACGCCTATTATCACTGCAATATGCAGATGCTGGATTCCTCGGTGCGCAAGGAGCTGTTTTTCAACGAGAATTTCATCTACACCAAGGTAAAGGACACCGTGCCCACCTACTATTCCGACTCCGCGGTGGTGGAGGACAGCGTAATTGCGGACGGCTGCCGTATTGAGGGCAGAGTGGAAAGAAGCATAATCTTCCGGGGCGTGCACATAGCAAAGGGCGCTGTTGTTACAAACAGCATAGTAATGCAGAATTCCGTCATACAGCGTGATGTCAGCTTGGATTACGCAGTGCTGGATAAAGGCGTAACCGTGGGTCAGGGCAAGCGTATAGGCGGGCAGGAAAGCTTCCCCGTTATCATAGGAAAAAATGTAGTTGTATAAAACAAAAGGCGGGCCGTGCTGCGGGCCGCTCTTTTCAAAGAAAAGCTGCTTCTGAGCAGGCGCAGCAAGTACGGCGGTGCATAAAAGCAGTCAGCCGTGCAGCGGAAAAAAGCGAGCCTTGCGCCCTTTTGCGGCACGGCAAACGACATTTTAAGGAGATATTTTTTATGAAGGTTTTATTTGCGGCAAGCGAGGTCAGCCCCTTTGCAAAGGTGGGAGGGCTTGCGGATGTTGTCGGCTCTCTGCCCGGCGCACTGCGAAGGGAGAGAGTGGAAACACGGGTAGTAATGCCCAAATACCGCGTTATCCGTCCGGAGCTTATGAAAGATGCCGTTTTTTTGGGCAGCACATATATCGCAATGGGGTGGAGAAGGCAGTATGCCGGCCTGTTTTCCCTTGTAAGGGATGGCATCACATATTATTTTATCGATAACGAATACTATTTCGGCGGCGACCGTGTATACGGCTATATGGAGGGCGAGGCGGAAAAATATGCCTTCTTTTCGCTGGCGGTGCTGGAGCTTTTACCCCTTATGGGCTTTAAGCCCGACATCCTGCACTGTCACGATTGGCAGACTGGGCTTATTCCCGTGCTGCTTAAAACCCGCTTTGCCCATCTTAATATAAAAACAGTGTTCACAATTCATAATCTCAAATATCAGGGTATATACGGCATAGAGCTGCTCAAGGATCTCATGGGCTTTGACGATTCCCTCTTTACAAGCAAGGGCCTTGAATTCTACGGCGGAGCCTCCTTTATAAAGGGCGGGCTTGTGTTTGCGGATAGAATCACTACCGTCAGCCGTACCTATGCGCAGGAAACCAAAACGGAGTTTTACGGCGAAAGAATGGACGGAGTGCTGCGCAGCCGCGATAAAGACTATATCGGTATACTTAACGGCATTGATTATAACGAATACAACCCGCAAACCGACCCGCTCATTGCCGCACATTACAATGCCGATGATATATCGGGCAAGGAAAAATGCCGCGAAGCGCTGGAGGACGAGCTGGGGCTGGAGCGCTCCCACAGCCCGATAATAGCCATGGTGGGCAGACTGTATGAGCAAAAGGGGCTTGCCCTTGTGGAGAGAATGCTGCACGAGCTGCTGCTTTCGGATGATTTTCGTTTCATTGTTCTGGGCAGCGGGGATCGCGGCTACGAAACGCTTTTCCAAAATGCGCAGCAGTGGTATAATAAGCGCGTAAGGGCTGTTATCGGCTTTGACAACGCCTTGGCGCACCGCATATATGCCGGTGCCGACCTGCTGCTTATGCCCTCGCTTTTTGAGCCCTGCGGCTTAAGCCAGATGATAGCCATGCGCTACGGCACTCTGCCCATAGTGCGCCTTACGGGCGGGCTTGCCGATACCGTGCATCCCTATAACCGTTATGAGGGTACGGGGGACGGCTTCGCCTTTGAAAATTTCAATGCCCACGATATGGCGTACACAATACGCTTTGCGCTGGAAACCGTTAAGGACGGCGCTGCAAAGGAAAAACTGATATATAACGCAATGACGGCCGATAACTCATGGAAAAAAAGCGCAAAGGAATATAAAGCGCTCTATCGCAGCCTTATAAAGGCCTGAAGCCTTGCGATTAAGGTGAGAGCGGTTTAGGCGGTTTTATAAAAACCTTTATGCATCCGTGCAGAAAAAACGGCAAGCATCTTTGAAAGGATATTCACACACATGGAAGAACAATACGATTATGAGCGCGAGGCGGTAAAACAGTGCGTGCTGGGAAAGCTGCGCCGGCATTTCGGCCGCACCCCAAAGGAGGCTACGCCGCTTCAGCTGTATAAAGCCGTTTCAATGGCGGTAAGAGACGAAATAATGGACTATTGGCAGTCCGCCATGCGGCGCGCCGAGGAGAATAAAAGCAAGGTGCTTTATTATCTGTCGCTGGAATTTCTCATGGGCAAATTCCTTGCGGGCAACCTGATAGCACTGGAAAAGTATAATCTTTATAAAAGCGCGCTTGCCGATATAGGCATAAACCTTGAGCAGATCGAGGAGGTAGAGCAGGATGCCGGTCTGGGCAACGGCGGTCTGGGACGGCTTGCCGCCTGCTTTATGGATTCTCTGGCGTCAATGGGGCTGCCCGCCATGGGCTGCGGCATACGCTACGACTACGGCCTTTTCCGTCAAAAGATTGTGGACGGACAGCAAATAGAAATGCCGGATAACTGGCTGGAAAACGGATGCAGCTGGGAGATAGCCCGCCCCGAGGAGCAGTTTGAGGTGCTTTTTTACGGGCAGGTGCGGGAATATACCGATGAAACAGGCTGGCTGTGCCACAGCACAGAAAATGCAAACAAGGTCATTGCCATGCCCTATGATATCCCGATTATGGGCTTTCGCTCCGGCACGGCAAATACACTGCGCATCTGGAGCGCGCGCTCCCCGCAGTATTTTGATATGAACTATTTCGGGCAGGGCGATTATATCCGCGCATCGGCGGAAAAGGAGCTGGCGGAAACCATATCGCGCGTGCTTTATCCCAACGATTCCCATAACGCCGGCAAAAGCCTGCGTCTTCAGCAGCAGTATTTCTTTACAAGCGCGACCCTGCAGTATATGCTCTCCCGCCATAAAAAGCTGGGGCTTTCCGTGCGGGATTTGCCTGATTACGCCGCCGTGCAGATAAACGATACCCATCCCGCCATTGCTATAGCCGAGCTTATGCGCCTGCTTGTGGATCAGGAGCGCTTGGAGTGGGACGAGGCATTTGACATCTGCTCGCGGGTGTTTTCCTACACAAACCACACCATAATGAGCGAGGCGCTGGAAAAATGGCCCTGCTATCTTATGGAAAACATGCTTCCCCGCATCTATATGATAATCTGCGAGATAAACCGACGCTTCTGTCAGGGCAAAACCGAGCAGCAGTGTCAGAACATGGCACCCATCGCCTTTTCACAGGTGCGCATGGCAAATCTGTGCCTTGCGGTGTGCCGTAAGGTAAACGGAGTGTCGCTTCTTCACACCGAGATCCTTAAAAACAATCTTTTCCGGGATTTCAATCAGCTCTATCCCGATAAGATCATTCCCGTAACAAACGGCATAACCCCGCGGCGCTGGCTGCTTCAGTCAAACCCGGAGCTTTCGCAGCTTATAAGCGGAACTTTGGGCACTTCCGAATGGGTAAACGATATGCCGCGCATTGCCCGGCTTGAGCAGCAGATAACCTCCGACGGCTTCCTTGATGAACTGGAAAGAATAAAGAAAAACAATAAGCTTCGCCTTGCGGAATATATAAAGTGCACCGAAGGCATTACGGTGGATCCGGATTCCATATTTGATATTCAGGTAAAGCGCCTGCACGAATATAAGCGCCAGCTGCTTAATGTCCTGCATATCCTGCATCTGTATTTTGATATAACGCAAAACGGAGTGCAGCATAAAAAACACACCTTTATTTTCGGCGCCAAGGCCTCGCCGGGCTATGTCAGGGCAAAACAGACAATATCCCTTATATGCTCCGTCGCCGACCTTGTAAGCGCCGATCCGCGTACGCGCGATGTACTCAAAGTGGTTTTTGTGGAAAACTACGGCGTCAGCAGCGCGCAGGTGATAATCCCCGCATCGGATATAAGTCAGCAGATATCCCTTGCCGGAAAAGAAGCAAGCGGCACGGGAAATATGAAATTCATGATGAACGGCGCGCTCACCGTAGGCACCATGGACGGCGCCAATGTGGAAATGCACAGGCTGCTGGGGGAGGACAACATTTTCATATTCGGCATGAACGCGCAGGAGGTAAGCGGGGTGTATGCTGCGGGCTACAATCCGCAGGAATACTATAACGGCGATATCCGGCTGCGCAGAGTCGTGGACGCTCTTGCGGACGGCACGCTCAAAGGCCCGGTGGCAAGCCTTAAGGCTTATCTTCTTAACGGCGACGGCGGCTATGCCGACCCGTACCTGTGCCTTAAGGATTTCGATTCCTACGCTTGTGCAATGGAGCAGGCGGAAGCTCTTTACGGCAGCCGCGAGTGGACAAAAAAGAGCCTGATAAATATAGCGCGTTCGTGGTATTTTTCCTCGGACCGCAGTATCGGAGAATATAACGAAAAAATATGGAATCTCAAGCAGCTCTGAAGGCAGCGGTGCTGCACGATTCCCGCAGCCCGTTTTTCCGCAGCCCCGGCGGGGCCGTTCCGCAGGGAACGGCGGTAACCCTTTCCCTGTATGCTCCCGGCTTTGCAAAGGCATACCTTAGGCTGTGGGACGGCAGGGAGCATATAACGGAGATGATACCGGGGGAGCGCTGCTTTTCCGCACAGGTCAGCAGAGCGGAGCCCTGCCTGCTGTGCTACTATTTTCTTCTTGAAAAGCAGGACGGGCAGACACTGTATTATCTTAATGCACCCGATATGCTGGGCGGTGAAGGTGAGCTTACGGCGGTGTGCGATACGCTCCGCTCCTTCTGTATCACCTTTTATTCGCAGGATTATAAAACTCCCGCTTGGTGCGCCGATGCCGTAATGTATCAGATTTTTCCCGACAGGTTCAACGCCTCCTTGTCGGCTGCGGGCCGCGGGAAGAGCTTGGGGCGCAGAATGCATAAGGACTGGGCTTCTGCGCCGGAATACCGTGAAAGCCCGGGCAAGGATTATTATGCCGCCGACGATTTTTACGGCGGCGATTTTGCCGGAATAGAACAAAAGCTTGATTATCTTGCGGCTATGGGAGTCAATACCGTATATCTGAATCCCGTATTCAAAGCCTATTCCAATCACCGCTACGATACCGGCGATTACGAAAATACCGACCCGTTGCTTGGCACAAACGAAGAATTTGCACATATGTGCACAAAAGCACATGAGTGTGGAATACGCATAATTCTGGACGGCGTATTCTCTCATACGGGAAGCGACAGCCGCTATTTCAACAAAAACGGCACCTATCCCGATGTCGGAGCCGCATGCAGCAAAAGCAGCCCCTATTACCCGTGGTACAGCTTTGAGCACTATCCGGACAAATATGCTTGTTGGTGGGGCGTGTGGTCGCTGCCCTGCGTAAAGGAGACCGAGCCGAGCTATATGGATTATATCCTGCGCTCCCCCGATGCAATAATCAAGCGCTGGCTGCGCGCCGGGGCTTCGGGCTGGCGTCTGGATGTGGCGGACGAGCTGCCCGATGAATTTCTTTTTGAGCTGCGGCGTCAGGTAAAAAACGAGTGTCCCGATGCGCTTATTATAGGCGAGGTCTGGGAGGACGCCTCCCGCAAGGAGAGCTATTCTCGTTTGCGTCCCTACCTTCAGGGCGCGCAGCTGGACAGCGTAATGAACTACCCCCTGCGCAGCGCACTGCTTGAATACCTTCAATACGGCAATGCGGCGCTGTTTGTGCGCAGGGTGGAATCCCTGAAGGAGAATTATCCGCCTCAAAGCTTTGCCTGCACCATGAATTTTGTCTCCACGCACGACACGGTGCGGGCATGCACGGCTCTGGGCGGAGCGCCGGAGGGGCTTACAAGGGAGCAGGCGGCGCATTTTACGCTTTCGCCGCTTGCGGAAATACGCGCGCGGGAGCTTGAAGAGCTGGCATATGCAATACTGTTTATGCTGCCCGGCATACCCTGCATTTATTACGGAGACGAGGACTATATGCAGGGCTGTTCCGACCCGTTTAACCGTGCACCAAAGCAATGGAACACGGTAGGCTTTCAGAAGCTGATAGCCGAAATGTCCCGTATAAGGCGCACTTTGGGGGCAGAGCTGCGGCTTTGCGCTGCCGGCAGCGCGCTGTGCATACAGCGGGGCAGCGGGCAGGATAAGGTTGTGGGAATAATAAATCCATCGGACGACCCGCTGGAACAGATATTGGATTTTTCCCTTATGGACGGGGGAGAGATACTGCTTTCAAACGGCGTATGCGAGCTTAAGCAGAGGGAGCAGGGAGTGTATCTCTGGCTGGATCCAAGATCGTTTTGCGTGATAAACGGGCAAAAAACGCATTAAAACAGGCAAAAAAGCGTTAAAAAAGCGTTAAAAAACGCATAAAAAACGGTATATTTTTTGAGAGGGCAGACAGCGGCAACGGCAGAACTGCCGAAAATAAAAAAGCGGAAAGAGGGCGGCGGCAATGAAAACAAATATAAAGGCAAAGCACGGCTTTATTTTTCGCGCCGCCGCACTTTTTTTGGCGGTGCTGCTTGCGGGCTGTGCGCCGGCCGGGCAGGCCACGCAGACGGAAAGCCCGGAGGTAAAACGCTACTACCGAATGGATGAAAGGGTAAAGGGAAGCTTTTTTCCGCTGTATGTCAGAAGCGGGAAAAAGCTTATAGGGCTTTATTATGCCTACGGTAAGCCGACGAGCCGTGAGTTCTGCGACGATTTTACATTTTATTACGGCGCTGAGGAATACAGCGTGTTCCGTCATTTTGAAAGCGGGGAGGATGGCGATGAGGAGCTGTATTTTGCGGGGGATTATACGGTAAGCGGCGGCGAGGTGTTCTGCACGCTGTATCATTATGTCGGCGGCGAGCTGACGGATGCGCAGCCGAATGTGCTGGCATCGTCGGTAGCCTTTTCCCGAAAGAGCAGAGCGGTTGCATATATCGTAAAGCAAAACGGTATGTACTGCCTGCGCTATAAAAACGGCCGGGACAGCAGACAGATAGACGAGAATGTGCGGCAGGTGCTGATATTGGGGGAAGGCGCGGTATACCTGCGCAACGACGGTGATAAAAAAAGCGGAATTGTGATGTACTGGAACGGCAGCGGAGTGCCGATGCGTATAGGTACCGCGGAACGGCTGCTTTGGACGGATGAAAGCAGAGGAATGGCGGCAACGCTTTATGCCGAGGGAAATATGCCCTTCGGGAAGCCTGACATACAGATGTTCTTTCCCGAAAAAGGAACAAAGTATGTGCTGTATGACGCTTCCCGTGACAGCAAGGATTACTGGTACGGCTTTACGGTCGCCGGGAACAAATTGCTGTATCTTACCGATTCTGCGGTTTTGCCGGTAGACCGAGCGGAGGGGTTTGTTCCGGTGCAGGGCTCCGCGGAGGTGCTGTTCAGGGGAGAGGACGGCGTGTATGCCGCAATGGCGGGAGAAAGCTGGCAGGATAAAAACATTATTGCGCAGAAGGTTACGCTGAGCAGGCTGGATACCGACAATCTGCCCGCAAGGGCGTGGCGCATACGCGGCTGGTTTTACAGCCAAAACGCAAGCACGGTTACGGGGCCGGACGGCGAGCGGCATGATGTGCGATATATATGCTGCGCCGACAGCAATCTATACGCGCTTATAAGCTCCGGGAACGGCGTTACGGGATATGTTAAGAATATATCAAACGGAGCGGAGCCGCTGGGGGCGGCGGGCTTAATGTACCTGCTTAATCCGATATATGTCGGCTACGGAAGCCTTGCGGCGTATTTTTACAGAGAGGGAAAATATGTGTTGGTCTTTGAGGGCGAGCCGGTGCTTTACGGTGCGGACGCTTCAAGAGAGGTGCGGATATCGGGGGCGGATATGCATGAAATTGCGGCGTATACGGAAAAGGGCGATTTGGTGTTTATACGAAACGGAGAAACGCTGTGGACGGTGCCGGAGGGCGTGATACTGGGGTAGAAAAATCCGCTTGAAAAAACGGCGATACAGCGGTATAATATCACAAATAATTATTATAACAGGCACGCCTTGGGCGTGCTTTTACAAAGGAGAAAAATATGGAAGCAGGGAGCGGGAAAAAGACAATTTTCAGCGGAATTCAGCCGTCCGGCACTCTTACGATAGGAAACTATCTGGGAGCGCTTCGGAATTTTGTCAAACTCCAGGAGGAATACAATACCTATTACTGCGTGGTGGATCTGCATGCGATAACGGTAAGACAGGATCCGACCCTTCTGCGCAAGAGATGCCTTGAGCTGCTGGCGCTGTACATTGCCTGCGGTTTGGACCCGGAGAAAAATGTTATGTATTTTCAGTCTCAGGTGAGCGCACACGCGGAGCTTGGCTGGATGCTTACCTGCGTATCTTATATGGGCGAGCTTTCCCGCATGACGCAGTTTAAGGATAAGAGCGCAAAGCAGGGCGGCAATATAGGCGCGGGCCTGCTTACCTATCCTACGCTTATGGCGGCGGACATACTGCTTTACAATACCGATCTTGTGCCGATAGGCAGCGATCAGAAGCAGCATCTGGAGCTTACGCGCGACCTTGCCATTCGCTTTAACAACACCTACGGCGATACCTTTACGGTGCCGGAGGCATATATACCTCCGATAGGCGCGCGCATAATGAGCCTGCAGGAGCCCAATAAGAAAATGAGCAAATCGGATGAAAATGTCAACGCATATATATCCATGGCGGACACGAAGGATGTAATTATAAGAAAGCTGCGCCGCGCCGTAACCGATTCCGGCAGCGGCATCGTGTATTCTCAGGATAAGCCGGGAATATCCAACCTTATAGATATATATGCCGCCTGCAGGGAAATAACTCCGGCTCAGGTGGAAAAGGAGTTTGCGGGCAGCGGATACGGCGAGTTCAAGGAAGCGGTGGGCTGCGCCGTGGCCGAGCTGTTGGCGCCTATACAGGCGCGGCAGAAGGAGCTGCTGGCGGACAAGGCGTATCTTGAAGGCGTATTCCGTGCCGGTGCGGAAAAGGCGGCATATGTTGCAAACCGCACGCTGTGGAAGGCTCAAAAGAGGATGGGGCTTGCGCCGCGCAAGCTGTAATGGGCGTGTATACCAAAAGGACATAGCGGAGCATAAACTAAAAATAAAGAGATCCCGGCAGAGCGGCTGCCGGGATTTTTATTGCGTATCGGTTTTTACCCTTGCATTTTGCTTGTTTTTGAAAAACATATCGCTTTGTGCTATAATGTAATTGTACAACCACTTATCCCATATATGATATGCCGTTGCAAGCGGCATTTCATTGAAAAGAGGAACGCCATCCGCTTTTCGTTGGGGCATACGGTATTGCAGAAATTCAAATGTAGTGTTAGTGTGCGAGGCTTGTACAAGGAAAAACTATGAGAAACAGACTATCCGAACTGAAATCGTTCAATTGGCGACTATGGCTTTCCCTTTGCGCGCTTGCATTTATTCCGGCAATTTATCAAACGGTTAAAACCTTCCTGATTTCTGCCGGAGGACAAGCCGATGTATTTGATATCATCGGTCAGATGGAATGGTTTGATCTTATCAACGAAACTTTGCAGGCATTTCTGATTGTACCTCTGTATTCTGTTCTTAACAAAATCTTCAAAAATCGCAAAGATGACTTTGCGGGAGCCACCTTCAAGACAGGGCTCTGTGCTTTTCTTCTGTACATGCTCTTTTCGGTCGGTGTGCTGCTCTACGGATCGGTGCTGATCGGCGCCATGAATCCGGGGGAGATTGACATGACGGTTGCCTCTGCATACCTACGCCTTGAGACGGCCGCATTTATGACGGGCATCGTTGTCAGTTTTGCCAATGTGGTTTTTGTCATCATCGGCAAGGATAAAAATGTATACATCTTTCTCGGCATTCGCACGGCGATGTCGCTGGCTGCCGATTTTCTTCTGATACCGAATTTCGGTGTCTGCGGCGCAGCGGTTTCCAATATTATTACAAACACATTACTTTCGATAGCTTGTATTCTTCTCCTTTACAGGCAGGGATATATCCGCTTTCGGCGGTTCGGAAAATCAGACGGTGCGATGCTCCGCGAATGGTGCAAAACAGGCGTTTTTTCGGGGCTGCAGCAATTTGTTGACAACTTCATTTATGCCGTTATGGTCTGCAAAATGGTGAATATGGTTGCTCAGCAGGGCAACTACTGGATTGCAAACAATTTCATTTGGGGATGGCTGCTGATTCCGATCTCTGCACTTGCCGAGGTAATCCGCTCGGACTGCAAGGAAGGGTATAAAAAGCTGCGGCAATTCAATTATTACTTTATTGCCGCCGCAAGTGTTTTGCTATGGGCGGTTACAATTCCCGCATGGACTCCGTTTCTCCGTTATGCTCAGAATCTCGGAAATGCAGAGGAGATATTTGCCATCGTCATAAAGCTTGCGCCCTTTTATATCGCGTATGCGGGCTGTGCCATCATCGACAATATCTTCATCGGCTTGGGCAGGACAGAATATAATGCTGTCAATTCTCTTATCATCAACCTCGGCTATTACGGTGTTTTCTATGTTCTGTACCTAACAAACGCCATCACCTTTGATATGAACACAATCATCCTGATGTTCGGCTTCGGTATGGTCGTGCATTATGTAATTTCGCTCATACAGGAAAAGGTTATATTCGGAAAAAAGAGCTGAAAAAACTTATTGACAACCCCATAACAAATTCAAAAAGCTTCGGAAAAATCCGAAGCCTTTTGTTAACCACTGTTTTACTGTGTATGTATGCCGGTTTAAGGTTGTCCCGTGAAGGGCTCAACAGCCTAAGAAGGCAAAGCTATTTTTTAAGGCTCAGGGTAAGCGCGGTTATGCAAAGGGGTACGCTAAGGAGCGTATTTGAAAGGTCCACGGTGCATATTGCGTTTATAACGGTGCTGTTGTTGTCGATTCGCCGCAGTACTATAAGCGCCCAGGAAAGCAGAAGCACGCAGCAGGCCGCGGTTATAAGCGGGCGGCGCGTTTCGAATTTTCCGAAGCATTTAAGCACATATACTATAAGCAGCACGGCATAGCCTATTGCAACTGCGGCTTTAAGCACGCTTATAACGGAAAAGGAGGCAATATCCAATATGCCGCCGCCGGAGAGCGTATTTCGCAGAAGCGTTATAAGCCCGAAAACATCCGCCGCCATATATATGCACAAAAGCCCCACCGAAGGGGCGGTTTTTTTAAGCCCGCGCGGCGCTCCCAGCAGCACGGAGAGGGCAAGCAGTATAAAAATCACTGCCGGTATTGCTGCGGCTATTATTGCAGCGGTTCCCGAAGAAAGGCTTTCGATAAATGCGCCGGTATACTGCACCGCCTGAAGCACCGACAGCAGCACTGCCACATAGAACCAGGCGTTTTTTGTATCGGCCTTAAGAGTTGTTTTTCCCATATGTTTTTTTATTATCCTTTTAGTTATTTGTAATTTTATGCCGTGCGCCGTGAAAAGCGGTCATAAGTCCCTGCATTCAGAGGCTTTTTGAATAGCCGCCGATGTCCACCGATACATGGTCAAAGCCCATGGCAAGCAGAGCAGCGTGAAGCTCGTCCAGGTGCGGGTCCAGAATAAAGCGCAGAAGCTCGTTTTTTTCAAGCTCTATGCGGGCGCAGTAGCCCTGCATGCGCACCCGTATATTGTCATAGCCGCTTTTGTGCAGCAGCAGCTCGGCCTGCTCTATTATGTGCAGCTTGTCCGGGGACAGACGCTCGCCGGCGGGAAGCCGGGTGGCAAGACAGGCATAGGTTGCGCGGTTGCGTGCGGGGATGCCGGCAATGTTTGCAAGGCGGCGCACATCCTCCTTGGTAAAGCCGCATTCGGCAAGGGGGCTTATGATGCCGCATTCCCTTGCGGCGCGGGTGCCGGGGGTGTTTTGGGCATAGTCGTCGGCATTGCTGCCCTCGATAACCGTGTAAACCTCCCGCTTCTCCGCCGCTTTTTTTATGCAGCGGTAAAGCGCGCGGCGGCAGTAATAGCAGCGGCCGGGCAGGTTGTCCCGCAGCCCCTCCACCGCAAGAATATCCGAAGTAACGGTAATATGCGGTGTCTTCAGAGCAGAGGCATAGGCGCAGGCATTGTCCTTTTCCCAAACGGGATGAATGGGAGAGACATATGTTATTGCCGTAGTGCCGGGGCGCACGGAGGCGGCAGCCCAAAGCAGCAGACTGCTGTCCAGCCCGCCGGAGTAGGCTACGGCAAAAGGCTCGGTTTTCTCAAGAAAGAGCATGAGGCGATCCATATCCTTCATAACAGCTACCCCTTTCGCGGAATCTGTGCCCGCAGGCACGACCCTCTGGCTGCATTATAGCATTTTGCGCCCGTTTTTTCAATAATAATCTGAAATATTTAATAATGCGCGGCGTAAATATCCGTGATGCGCGGTGAAAATATGCCGGCGGAGAAGCGGCGCAGGCCATGCGGCGGCTGTTCGGGCGGGCTTTAATATCCATTGCAAAAAATCGGCAAAAAGAATATAATGTATTCTGTATGATATGCACGGGCGCGCTGCCCGTGCCGGCCGTGCAGCGGCTGCGGAGGAGCAATGAGACTGGAAGAGGTTATAAAAAGGCAAGGCGAATATCTGGAGCGGGCGGCAGTGCCGGAGGGACGCACCGATGCCGAATGGATAATCAGCGCGGTAACGGGGCTCGGAAGGGTGCGCCTGCGCCTTGAAAAGGATGCCGTGCTCACGCAGGAGCAGTGCGAAGAAACAGAACGGCTTTGCGCAAGACGGGCGCAAAGGGAGCCGCTGCAATACATTCTGGGTACGCAGAGCTTTATGTCGCTGGAGCTGCATACGGATGCGCGCGCGCTTATTCCGCGGCCGGAAACCGAGCTGCTGGGGGAATATTGCGTGCAGGAGATAAAAAGGGCGTACGGCGAAAAAAGACCCGTTTTACTGCTGGATATGTGCACCGGCAGCGGCGCGCTGGCGTTGGGTATTGCGGCGCAGGCGGGCAATGTTCTGGCAGTGGGCGCGGATATAAGCCGGGAGGCGCTGACGCTGGCGGCGGAAAACTGCGCGCTTTGCGGTCTGGAGGACAGGGTGAGCTTTGTAAGAAGCGATCTGTTTTCCTCTGTTGAGGGGCAGTATGACGCCATTGTTTCCAATCCGCCCTATATTCCTTCAAAGGTTATCCTCTCCCTTGAGCCGGAGGTGCGTTCGTATGAGCCGAAATTGGCGCTGGACGGCGGAGAAACGGGCACGGAAATATATGCGCGCCTTATTCCGCAGGCGGCGCAAAGGCTGAAGACGGGCGGCTTTCTGGCGCTGGAGGCGGAGGAATTTGAGTTTGACGCAATAGAGCGCATGTTTGACGATACGGGCTGCTTTGAGAATTTCCGCACATTTTGCGATTATTCCGGGCAGAAGCGCTTTTGCAGCGCAAAAAGGAAGTAATCGAAGGCATTTTGGAAAAAAGGGAGAGGGCTCCCTCAGTATTGTTTAAGAGGTAGATGCATGGAAGAAAAGCTGGAAGAGATGAGCGTCAGGTTTGCGGAGTTAGAGCATATGCTTGCGCAGCCCGATATAATTGCCGATCAGGAAAAATGGCAGGCGCTGGCGCGGGAGCATGCGCATTTAAGCGGCATAATTGAGGCCTATGCAGGCTATAAAGCACTGGCGGAGTCGGTAAAAGAGGCGCGGGAGCTGGAAAACGGGGAGGATCCGGAGCTGCGGGAGCTTGCGGCATCGGAGCTTGCGGTAAGTCTGCCCCGCCTTGAGGCGGCGGAGCGGGAGCTTGCACAGCTGCTTGTGCCGGAGGATCCGCAGGATAACAAAAATGTGGTTCTGGAGCTGCGTGCGGGCACCGGCGGCGAGGAAGCGGCGCTTTTTGCCATGGATCTGATGCGTATGTACACCCGGTATGCCGAATCAAAGGGCTGGCGTTTTGAGGTTATAAGCGCAAGCCAGACCGATATAGGCGGAATAAAGGAGGCGGAATGTCTTATAAGCGGCTCCAAGGTGTACCGTAATCTGCGCTACGAAAGCGGAGTGCACCGCGTGCAGCGCATACCGGCTACGGAAAGCGGCGGCAGGATACACACCTCGGCGGCCACCGTTGCGGTGCTGCCGGAGGCTACGGATGTGGATGTTACCATTGCACCGGGCGACCTTATAATAGAAACCCATCGCTCCAGCGGCGCGGGCGGGCAGCACATAAACAAGACGGAGTCCGCCATCCGCATGATACATGTGCCCACCGGCATTGTGGTAAACTGTCAGGATGAGCGCAGCCAGATGAAAAACAGAGAAAAGGCCATGCAGGTGATGAAAACCAGAGTGGCGGATTATTACCGCTCGGCGGCGCAGAAGCAGTACGGAGACGAGCGGCGCAGTCAGATAGGCAGCGGCGACCGTTCGGAACGCATAAGAACCTATAACTTCCCTCAGGGGCGGGTGACGGATCACCGTATAGGGCTTACGCTTTATAAGCTGGAGGCCTTCCTTGCCGGCGATATGGAGGAAATGATATCCGCTTTGGTGCTTGCCGGAAGCACGGGAGAAATGGGCGAGGCGCAGGAGGAATAATATGAAGACACAGCTGCTTAAGGCCTGCCCGGAAAGCCTTGAAAAGGGCGCCGAAATAATCCGCGCAGGCGGACTTGTGGCCTTCCCCACGGAAACGGTATACGGACTGGGCGCCGACGCGATGAACGGCGAGGCGGTAAACAGTATTTTCCGCGTAAAGGGGCGGCCCAACGATAATCCCTTAATAGTGCATGTATGCTCAAAGGAGCAGATGAAAGAGCTGGGCTATTGGAACGACAATGCCGAGGCGGTATACGAGGCTTTTATGCCGGGGCCCATCACAATGGTGCTTAAAAAGAAGCAGCTGCCGCCGGAGGTAACGGCGGGGCTGGATACGGTGGGGCTGCGCTTTCCGGTGCACCCCGATGCGCAGAAATTTTTGGCGCTTGCCGGGCCGGTTGCAGCGCCCAGCGCCAATCTCTCGGGCAAGCCGTCGCCCACCTGCGCACAGCATGTGTTTACGGATTTTGACGGGAAGATACCGCTGATAATCGACGGCGGCGAGTGCGGCGTGGGAGTGGAATCCACGGTAATATCCCTTGCGGAGCGCCCCGTGCTGTTGCGCCCCGGCGGAATAACCCCGGAGCAGCTTAAGGCGGTGCTGCCGGATATGTATATCCATGAGGCAGTGCTTAAAAACATTACCTTGGACGCCGTGGCATCGCCCGGCATGAAATATAAGCACTATGCCCCGCAGGCAAGAGTGGTGCTTACGCGTTCAGACGGCAAGGCGCTGCTTGCGGACGCGCTGGCCCACGGCATAAGGGCGGAGCTTTTCGGAGACGAACGGGCGGAGGTGCAGGCGCACGAGCTTTTTGCCCGCTTGCGTCAGGCTGATGCAATGGGGCTGGAGCTTGTAATATTCAGTGCGCCCTCCTGCGACGGGGTGGGGCTGTCCGTAATGAACCGCCTGCTGCGCGCTTCGGCCTTTACTGTGCTGTCACCGGGGGAGGAGATAACGGTAAATTATTCCGGCGGAAGCGCAAGACTGCATGCATGAGCCGTGCATACACGGAAAAAGCCGATGCGCGGCTGCAAAACAAGCTGCGGCAGGGATGCGGCGCATGCTGAGAAAATAAACAAGGGAACAAAACCGGACAGGCGCACGGGCGCTTAACGAACAGATATGAAACTGCATAAAACTAAAGAAACGGGACGGAGAAGAAATGAGCGCTTTTGAAACAATGCTGAACAGAATAGTGGAATTCCTGCCGCGCGTGCTGGGGGCGGCAATCATAATATTTGCCGGCTGGCTGCTTAAAATGCTGATTATGCGGATAATAAGCAAGATCCTTAAGAAAAAAGTGGAGCCGCTTATGCATATGTTCATCAGAAACAGCGCGGTGATACTTATATGGATTGTTATAATAATAGCCGCCATGGCGGAGCTTGGCATAAACACCACAAGTGTTATAACAATGCTGGGAACAGCCGGCGTGGCAATAAGCCTTGCGCTTCAGGGCAGCCTGAGCAATATAGCAAGCGGGCTGCTGCTTATGGTAAGCAAGGTGCTGCGGGGCGGAGATTTTGTATCAATAAACGGGGTGGAAGGTAAGGTGATAAGCACCGACCTTATGTTTACCCATCTTGATACTACGGACAACAAGCATATAGCGGTGCCCAACTCAGGAATTACCGCTACAAACATCATCAATTATACCTACAATGCCACAAGACGGGTGGATCTTGAGTTTACCGCCGGCTATGAGGACGATATATCAAGAGTTAAGGCGGCGCTTGAGCATATATGCGAAAACACCGTGGGGATACTGAATGAGCCTGCGTACAGCATAAATGTAAAGGGTTATGATGACAGCGCAATACGGTACAGCGTAAAGGTGTGGTGCGCGCGGGATAATTATTGGGATGTTTACTTTGCGGTGACGGAAAAGGTAAAAGAGGAGTTTGACAGGCGGGGCATAAGCATCCCCTTTAACCAGATAGATGTGCACTTCTTCCCGCCTGCGGAGGAAAAAAGCGGCACGCGATAAGAACGGATGCCGGCGGAGTAAACAAGTAAAAATAAATAAAAAACAAA
>ENA-UOJO01000721-UOJO01000721.1-human-gut-metagenome-genome-assembly--contig:-P57-NODE-721-length-48324-cov-19.212310_pt1 | contig 48324 bp, 51 predicted proteins | sample MGYA00242351_ERZ723898 | MGnify/ENA metagenome assembly ERZ723898 | reverse complement strand
ACACAAATGTGTCTGCTTTTTGGTACTCCCGTATAGCAGCGAGCTTGTCGAGCGTACGGGAATCGGGCTGTGTTAACAACCGTTCGATTCTCCGGAGGGATAGCAAAAGCAGACACGTCTGTGTCTGCTTTTTGGTACTCCCGACGGGAATCGAACCCATAACTAACCCTTAGGAGTCCAAGCCAAATGCCCAAATTATATGCAAAATGCACCTTTTTATTCATTTTTGTGCGTTTTATGCAGTATTTTTCATCCATTTTGCATAATATTTTGCTGTTTAAGTGGTGATTTTTATGCCTTTTTGTAGGCTCAAAAACAGAAACATTACCAAAATATTACCAATTTTCGCAAAAAATCGGATATCCGCGGCATATCGAAACCCCAGTATTTACAAGGGGAAAATAGATATTTGCATTTTTGAGTGCTCAAAATTTTTGCCGAAATTTTTTAGAAGTTTTATCTCTATTTTGGATAGTTGTATAAAATGTATACTCTACTTTTTATAGCCTTTCGTTGCGTCTGTTGTAGCATAACTCTTTGGTCATTGATATTCTCCATTGCAACAAAATCCACATTTCAATGCGTTTCGACTTATGCTACTTTGCCCCGCCTTCGTTGTCTTAGAAATTTCGTTACTGAGTTCAATAAAAATAATCGTAAATACAAAATCGATAAAGCAACTGTTTCTCATTATATGAAGTCCGCACAAGTCACCCGTTATTTTCACGGCAACATGTGGTTTATTAACTACGACGAACTTGAAAAAGTCATTTTACGTCACCTAAAAGCCGTCAAAAAAAGAAAGAAAAGAAAATACAACTGAATATAGACAAAAGGCCTGGTGGGGCTTCTCTATCAGACCTTTCTAATTAAACCTCTACAATTGTAACGCCGTGATTGCAAACTCTAAAAAGCTGCTCTAGCTCTTTATATTTATTTTTTAGTTCTAATGCCTTAAAATTGAACACGTTAAAATCTTCGCCGTTAATTACGGATTTTATCTTGCCATTTTTTACTTGTGCATTAAGGAAACTTCTAACTTTTTGACGAATAACGCCACCTTTTCCGCTACTGCCGTAGCCGTGAATAATGTAAATGCAAGTCTTTTTACTGTAAGATATAACTTGTTTTACGTAAGCGATTGCGTCATCGCTAGTAAAACCGTTTTCAACATTGATTTCTTTTATCGCCATAACGTTACTCCGACAATACTAATTCTAAATCTTCTTTATATTCAAACTTCTCAATCGCTTTTTGAATTCTCGGAATTGTAACCTTTCTACAAATATTGCTTTCATTATTCGTTATAAGAATAAACCTTCTTTTGCCGCCGTCTTCCTTGTTCAAATCCATAACAGCGTGTCCCGTTGTTCCACTACCTGCAAAAAAGTCGAGAATAATACAATTTTTATTGCTTCCCGCTCTAACAAACTCTTTAATAAGTTTTACAGGCTTTGGCGTTGAGAAAATGGCTCTATCCCCTAAAAGACAAGCAATTTCATCTTTTGCCGAAGAAGTCGTTCCCAAATCGTCAATAATCGTTTCAAGTGGTTTTACTTTTTCTTCGTACTCTTTGCCGTTCCAAACGGGTTGTTTTATTGGGTTCAAAGTCGTATTTTCTCTATCCTTAAAACAAAGCAAAACGTATTCGTGCGTTCTACGAATACCACTTTCTAAAGGTTTCTCTTTACGGTTTTTGTCAAATCTTTCATTTGTCTTTTTCCAAACCATAGTAAGAATATTTTTCGCACCGAATATCTTACCACAAAGCATAGTGAGAGAAAGCAATTCGTTTTCGTCTATATGAATAAACATAACACCGTTTTTAGATAGCAATTTATACGCTACTTCTAAACGTTCTTGCATAAAGTTTACCCAACCGTTATCGTAATTCCCGTCCTTATACTCGATATAATCTATCTCGGTATTGTAAGGTGGGTCAATCGGCATAACGTCGATTTTCCCTTCGTATGCAGGCAACAAATTTTGCATTGCTATTAAGTTATCACTTTCAATAATAATATTTTTCAATTTAATCTCTCCAAATAATTTCTGCCGGGCACTCGTTAAAAGCATTTTTATCTACAAACGTATTTTTGTTGATGCTTATCTTTTTTAAGTTTTTACAATAAGAGAACACCCATTCCCCTACATACGTAACGCTATCAGGTATGTAGATTTCTTTTAGCGACGTGCAGTTTGTAAAAGAACTTTTATCAATATAGGTAACACCGTTAATGTCAATTTGCTCCAAATCTTTACAACCACTAAATACGCCACGATTTATGTGAGTTACACTATCGGGAACTTTGAACGTTTTACCTACCGCACGGTTTGTAGCGCAAAGCATATGCGTTTTATTTTGGTCGTAAATTATACCGTTTTCGGCTAGGAACAATGAACTTTCACTCTCTAAAAGAAGATTTTCTGCTCCCGCAAACGGATTATATCCGATTCTATCAACGTTTTTTGTGATTACGATATTCTTTACACCCTTACAATTCCAAAAGGAATTTCGACTAATAAGGGTAACCGTTTCGGGAATTACAAGCCTATCAATTTTACTGCCGTTCAAACAGCCGATAATCGTCGTTTTGAATTTGTTATAAATAACCCCATTTTCAAAATGATAGTATGGGCTATGGTCTTCCACTTCAAGTTTCGTACATCCTGAAAACGGATTATTCTCAAAACGAATAACGCTTTCGGACACAACAATTTTTTCTAAATTATCGCAAGCAAAGAAACAATGCTTACCAAGACACGTAACACCATTGGGCACGATAAATTCTTTATCCGTTTTGCTTATCGTATAGTGAATTAAATTGGTTTTATCTTGATTATATAAAACACCGTTTTCTAAAACAAAATACGGGCTTTCATTTATAATTTCAAGACTTGGGCATCCTGCAAAAGGGTTATTACCCATAATCCAAACTTCACTTGGAATATTAACTTTTTTAAGGTTTGTGCAGTAGTAAAAGCAATCTCCCCCAAGCCTTTTTAATGACTTCGGCAAAATAATTTCTTCCACAAAAGTATTATTCCAAAAGGCGCTTGCGCCGATAGTCGTAATTCCTTCGGGAACTTTTACTACTTTTGATTTTCCTTTATACGTTATAAGTTCATCTTCAAAAATTTCATAGTCACCAATATCTGCCGTTTGTTCGATAACTACTTCTTTCGCTTTTTGAGGAATTATCGAATATAAAGGAACGTTTGGCTCAAATAAACCATAATTATACACGTCGTTATCTACTTTGATAATGTTTTTATATTCCAAAAGCCCACTAACAAGTCTTGACGTATACAAAATTGAGTTGTTTCTTTTGGGACTAAAAGTTTTTGTAGCCGACACATAATCCTTGCCCCATTGTTCACAGTAAATTTCAACATTACCATTAAGAACAATATCAGGGCAATTTCCTCTACCGTCTAAAACGATATCTGTAGGTTTATACCCTTTAAGCAATAACCTATCAACACACTCTAAAATAACAAAATCTTTGTGTCTTTTCAACAAGTTCAACTCTTCGCCAAGCACTTTGATTTTATCGCCGTAGTTTACCATTTGTTTTTCGGCATCAATGATAATTTTATAACCGCTATACTCTTTAACGTGAACGTCAAGTTCGTTTTCAACAAAACGAAGCGCCCAATATAAAGCGGTGTATTTCATATCCATACTAATAGCCATTTATGCTCTACCTTCTATACGTTTCATAATGAGTTCTACTGTTTGATCGGGGGTAAGATTGCTTGTATCTACCACCATATACGGCATTTTGTATTTTTCGCAAAAGAAAACCATTTTCTCGTACTTTGCTTTTGCTTTTTTTACTTTATCAAGGTCGCTATCGTTCTCGTCACGACTTCTTAAACGGTTAAAGATAGCCGTTTCATCAGCATATAAAATAACCGTTAAATCAGGGAATCCAAGTTTTTTTACAAGCAAATCATAAACTTCGGTATTATCGTCCGTTCCACTCCAAGCATAGTTGGAAAGGAAATGCCTGTCGGTGATAATATTTTCATCCTTGAACATAGTGTAAAGGTAAATATTACCGAGCCCGTAAAACCACGAAGTAAATAACCTATCGGGATTAGCATTTACTTTATCACGGATTCTAAAATAGTTGTCAAAACTATCGTTGTCATCAAACAAGAAACGCAAATTTTTTTCTATAAACTTATATCCAAGACGTTCTGCTAATAGTTTACAAGTAGTAGTCTTACCAACACCGTCCATGCCTTCAATCGCAATATGTGCCAACTTCGTTCGCCCTCCTTGTTTTTTTAATCAAATCTTTTTTGTCTTTTTTTTCTATTAATTCATCAAGTGTTTTTGGTTCAAAATCGTTTACGTCCATACAAACGTTAAACGCAAGTTTATCTACAAAATATTCTTTCATGCCCGCAATATTTTTATTGTGAACGTGACCATATAAATGAATAGTTCCGTTATCCCTACCATTCCAATCCATAATTGGATAATGAAACATAACAATATTATCATCAGAATACAAGGCATTTTCTGCGCAAATTTCTATCTTTGTTTCGCTCGCTATTAATTCACTTACAGGATAATCGTGATTGCCTAAAAGTAGATATATTTTACCATTTAGCCTATTAAGCAAATCTTTATCAAAGTGTTCTGGACTAACAATATCTCCCAAAATCCAAACCGTATCGTTATCAGAAACTTTTTTATTCCATTTATCAACAATGTATTCGTCCATTTCTTTAACGTTTGCAAATGGTCTATCACATAGTTTCATTATTCGTTCGTCGCCAAAATGTATATCACTCGTAAAAAACGTTGCCAACTTAGTTTGCTCTCCTATTTTTCTCTTCGTTCTTTTTACCTTTAGTGAATCCGTCTAAAATCTCCAAATAGCCACTTACACGACGAATTCTCGTAATATCTTTGCTTTTACAAACGGGGCATTCGTCAAAAACTCCGCTTGCGCCACACCCGTTACAAACATCTTTGGGGAAATTAAACCCAAGATAGTGAACACCTGATTTAATAGCATGTTCAACGTATTCAAGTAAGCCTTCGTCGTTTCCAAGTGGAGCTTCACCAAGTTCTACATAGGTAATGCATCCACCGTTGCAAATTTCGTGGAAAAGCCCTTCTAATTGAATTTTCCTAAACGCAGACAAATCACTATCAACGTTAATATGGAAAGAATTTGTGTAAAACTCTTTTTCAAAGATTTGAGCAGACGGCGTAAATTCCGTTCTATCCATATCAATAAATCTACCCGATATAAGTTCCCCACTCGTTGCTAAAAGTGAGAAATTAAGGTTGTATTCTTTTCTTAAAAACTCACAATAATCACGCATATGCTTAACAAAACCAAGAGCTGAAACGTATACGTCCGCATTGTTATAATATCTTTTACCCGTCAACACTTCAAACGCTTCAGAAAGACCTATAAACCCAAGAGATAACGTTCCGTGACGTAAAACTTGTCTAACGTCGTCAAAATCTTCTATCCAAAGATGATGTTTTTTATTGATAGGAAAATCTTCAGGAAGACGTGAACAAACCTTTTCAAATCTATCAAGCAAAATATCCTTAGTCGTTTTTGCCACGCTATCCCATTTATCAATAAACTTTGCAATTTTCTCATCAACGGAAAGTTTACCAAAATCCCTATCCACTTCTAAAGCGAGTCTAGGAAGATTGATTGAAATGTTGTCTATATTTCCACGACCAATAGAAGAATTTTCACCAAATAAATCCGCCACCACTCTTGTTCTACAACCCATAATTGCAAGTTTTTCAGCATCAACGTTTTTATTCGGCTCGCTGTCGCAAAGAACGTAAGTTGGTATCATCTTTTTAGCCGTACAAAGCAATGATTTTTTAAGTAAATCGTAGTTTTTGTCTTCTTCAAAACGATTTACACCACCTTTAACTTTGAAAATAATGTTTGGTTTAAAAATTAAATCCCCTGCCTTTTCAAACTCATCAATAAGCGTGTAAGCAATAAAGCGGGCAAATTCATCTTTAGCAAGGCCAATATTAAGAGAAACGTAATAAGACGTTTGCCCCATACGGGTATGCGTTTCGCTACACCAAACGATTAGATTGTAAATAGCGTTTGCAATTGTGTTTTTATTATCTTCGTTAAAGGCAACGCCTAAATTTTCTAAAATATAAGCTATTTCATTATCAAAGTTAGCGATTGCCATACCGCCCGATTGTTCGTTGCCAATATCGGCGAAAAGCTTGTTAATATATTCAAACGTAGCAAGGATTTTTCTTTGCTCGTTCATATCCTTAAAACGCTCGTAAGGAAAATCTTTTAACAAGTTAAAGGTAAGGCAATTATAAGTGAGCCCATAAGCATCAAGGTCATGAATGTGAATATAACCTTTTTTATGAAGGTCACTCCATTCAATCGGAAGGCTATTTAATATTTCTTCTTTTCTTTTTCTTTCGCCAACGTTATAAACTTCGCCAACGTAACTATAGCGATTAGCTGCATTTTCATTACATTTTTGCATTATTTCACCCTCCTAAATTCTTGATTCGTAGAACCAACATATGGTTTTACCGTAGATTTGAGTTCTTCCTTAAATGAACCTGTTTTAATATAAGTAATATTATCTAAAAGTTCTTGCGGAACTTCTTCAAACTCATGTCCTGTATACACAGCAATATCAAACCCTTCAAGTTTTTTCACTATATCAATAAGTGCATCGACTTGCATCAAAGGTTCTCCACCTGAAAAAGTTACTTTCTTGTTTACAACTTCTTTTTCAAGAATAGTCACAAGTTCGTCCGTTGTCATTTCTGTTCCGTTTTTCATTTCCCAAGTGGAAGGATTTTGACAACCATTGCAATGCAAATCGCATCCTTGAAAGAATATAACTGTTCTTACGCCAGGACCATCCACAAGACTGCGATTAAATTTTATTGAATTGATGTATACTACCATACTATCGCCTCCTCGTAAAAATATTCTTTCAAAGCTCGTTTATGACTTTTTTCTTTGGCGTTCGCTCTCTTCACCCTGAACTCTAACGATTCTTTCTTAGTCGTCTTTTTTGAAAATCTTGCAATGTTATATTCATCAAGCTCGATTCTTTCTTCAAACCCTTCTATGGCGCGCTGCTCTTGAACACTCTTACAATGCAAATATGGGTCTGCATCATTTTGTGATTTTAATTTCATAAATGTATCAAAGTCAAGTTTTTCAATACAGTTAATAAAATCTTTATGGTGACGTTTTACACGACCAATCTCTCTTACTTTACTTGCGGCCTCTTTTGCCGTTTCTGCATAGATTGCAAAGTTAATCCATACACAATGATATTTACCAACATGTCCACATTTTGTTTTTACTGAAAAGTATTTTTCCATTTTGTTTTCGCTCCTTGCGTTTTTCTTGACTGCATTGTACAAGAAACGAAAACTTTTTAACAGGACACGTTTTGTCCTATAATCCTATTTCTTCAAGTTCTTTTTTCTTCAACACTATCGATACACTTTCGCGTAAAATATCAGGCAACTTACACTCTTCTTCAAAAAGACGTTTATTTAATTTATCTAATTCATCAATCCTTTTAAGTTTAGATTCTTTTGTCGGCATATATTTTAGCATTAAAACAATCATTTCTTTAAGATTGAATTTTTCGTTAAAAATTAAAACTTGACCATGTGCGACATAATTACGAGCACTTTTAATTTTAGTTAATTCCTCTTTTAGTTGAGCAATATTATTATTAAATACTTCTAATTCCTTTTTAGGTAATAGAAACAATACCCTTAACAGCGTTTCCATACTTGAAGCAGTTAAAAACTCGCCCAAAGTCGTTTCGTCTTTTAGTTTTTTATCATAATACGTAGAACAGTCAAGTCTTCTTTTCCCATTTGTCAACTTATTACTTATCTGATATAGAAACTCTTGTCTCGTAATTAACAATTCACCATAATTATTGTCCAGATATGAACGAAATCGCAATTCAATAAATTTTAACATTGAATGCAGAAAATCAGACAAACAAAAATCATACTTTGCAATTACTTGTAATACAGAATAATTCACTGATTTACGTTTTGTTTTTTCTATAATCGAATTACATATAGACTCGTATCGCTTATACCCTATATTTTCACACCACCTCTCAAGATTCGCTCTTTCTTCTAATGTCATATTGATCTTTTCTAACCATTCTTTATTCATATAGTCCTCAAAACTGATTGTTGTTTTTATACTTTTATTGTACAATATACCTGTTCTTAATTGAAATCTCTGGAGCATTTCGTTTTTGATAAGCAAAGGAGGTGGATATTATGGAACAAAATATCAAAGACCTTGGCTTAGTTGCCGGGGCAAATCTCAAACGTCTTATCAAAAACTCAAAGTATAAAACTCAAGAAGAATTCGCTTTTGAGTTCGGAACCGACGTAAGAACTGTCGGCAGATGGATTCGTGGCGGTATCAATTCTCTTGCTACTATACAGCAAATCGCAGCGTTTTTCGATATAGACGCTTTGGCGTTCTTCTCTGAATAGGGGAAGAACGTTTTTTATTAAAATAAATAAGTTTTCCCTTGATATTCTATTCTTTGATTACAATCGTATTTATTTTCACGCAATACAAGAAACATAATAACGCCTATAATTTCAATTATATAGCAAATAGTAAGCAAAATTGACTCATGTAACTCATAAGATTTACTCCACACAGACATCCCCACAAAAAATGCATAAAACATCACTCCGCACAATGCAATCCAAGCAAAAACTTTCATCGATGAAATTTTTTCTTCGTGAATTACATTACCATTAGACGTCAAGCGATAATCCCAACGATTGATATTCATCCAAGAATTTTGTAAAATTCCTTTTTTTCGTCCGAAGCCGCGTATCAACATAATAACACCAATAAATAGCGCAACCAAACTATTTATCAAACTGGGAACCAACTGTTTATTGCAATTTAAAAGCATATATACAATTGATGCAACTATCAATAGTGAAGCAAATACAACATTTTTTCTACGATATCTCTTTTCTACAACTTTGTCTTTATATACTAAATAACATTTCCCTTTTAATTTTATTTCTTTTTCATTCTCAGCATTTATTTCTTCAGATATCTTTTCCGTGTATTCAATTCGATTGTTGTAGGGAGATACAAATATTTCCAAATCTTCTTTTGAAATCGCAATCGATTTATCGCCTTGGCAATGCAATTCGATAAACTGTGCCAATTCTTTAGAAACACTTTCTTTTATTTGTAGCGTTTCTTCATAAGCGTATTCGTCGATTGTTTTCAAAATAGCGACAAATGCCTTTTGTATATTCCGCTTAAACGCAGGCGCGTATTTGTCAAAAGATTCTCTATTATCAGGTATAAGATAAATTCTTATATATTCCCTTAATACCTCTACTAAAATTTCCGTCGCATGAATAAACGCTTGTATTTTTCCCTCTTGCGATAAATCACGGCCATGTATATATTTAATTGTAGATTGATAATACTCAACAATCGTTTTTGGACGTCTATCCCAAAAAACGGCAGGTTCCTCACTAAGACACCCACACAAGGAAGCGCGAAATGGAGCTTCCCATTCCAAAGGGCTCAAAAGAGAAATATGATTATAGTATTTTTGCGCCATTTCATAATCACGATAATCCCACGTTCTTTTTGCCAAAGCATATAAATCAGTTATACTTACGCCATCCAGTTTTTCAGCAACTTGGTCAATCGTCTCAGATTGCTTATTCAGTTTCTCAAATAAATTCTCACTCATCTTCTTCAACTGTAAACAACTTCGTTATTTCATTTATCCCTTTAGTTACAGCAACACCTATTCCAAGTGTTTCATTAAGCTTATCTACGCCGTCTTTTGCTGTTTTCCATAACTTTTTTGCACCGTCAACGTATTCTTCAAACTTCTTTCTTCCACAAATTGTGTCCCCAACGGCGTAAGCAACGGCTCTATTTTCTACAACACTATCGCTTAACTGATGTAATAAGTCTATCGTTTTATTAAGTTTCTCTTCCATTGACGATAGCTTTATATCTTTTAATTTACTTATTTGCCTATGTAATTCTTGATTTTGTTCTTCTAAATCAAGTTTTTCAATCTCTGATTGAGAAATTAGGCTTCTGTAAGCGGCAATATCACTATCTTTCAATTTGCCTGACTCAACGGAAACGAGCAGTTCTTCTTTAAGTTTAATCATTTCTGTTTTCAGTGCTAAATTTTCTTTTTCAAAAGAGCCAAAAATTGAAATAAAGTAATTAGCATCAAATTCGTTTATTTCTACCTTTTTATAAATAGCAAATGCAATAGTAGCATCATAAATAATTCTCATATAACTAACTATTGTATCAATTTGAATATTCTTTTCGCCTTTGTGTTTATGTGCATTGACCTTTAACGTATAATCTTGCATTTTGGTATAAGTAAAATCATCCACACGAAGCACATCTTTAAAGAAGTTTTTTATATCTTCCCTTCTTAAAAGTTCCCCACACGTTTCTCTTGCTTTAATATCAAACTCACAAAAAACAGCAACGTCTTTTACAAATTGCTCCTGCAAATCAAGATATGCGTCATAGAAGGAATTACTCCCTGACTTTATATTTTTTTCTAACGTCAAGTAGCGTTCATATATTTTATAATTAATTTCTTGCAAATGCTTAAACATAGTTTTCTCCTATTAACACTTTATATCAAAATAATTCAAAAGCATTTTATATTGATCTTGACCAAAACGGCAAGTTTCAATTAAATAATTCTTTTCACTCTTCCATTCACGGAGCCCACGATAATAAAGCCACTTGTTAGCGTCATCAATATAAAATGGAATAAAGTTATTCTTCAAGCACTGTTTAAATGCTATAAGACGACCAATTCTACCATTTCCGTCTTGGAACGGGTGAATCGTTTCAAAACGATAATGGAACTCAACTATATCTTCAAACGCGACTTTTTTTATTGAATTATACCAGGCGATAAGTTTCTTCATCTCTAAAGCAACGTCGGCAGGCTTTGCAGTTTCTATACCACCTACCACGTTCGGTAAAGATTTATACTTGCCTGCGCCGTAATTTTTAGCATGTTCAGTGCCTTCTTTTAAGATTTTTTGCAAAGTTAAAATAAATTCTTCAGAAAGCTCGTCCACAGCATTGTCTATAACGTAGTCAATACATCTAAAGTGATTATTCGTTTCAATAATATCATCTATTTGAACGTTGGACGGCAATTCGCCAACCGTTTTAGTCTCGAAAATATAACGGGTTTGTTCTTCCGTTAGTTTGCTTCCCTCTATGTGGTTAGAATTATACGTTAACTTGATTTGCGTTTCGTGATAAAGCCCACCGCTAACCTTTAACTTCTTTTCCGTTTGTAAGGTTTTAAGTATAACGTTGTCTTCCACCAAGTCAGTATTTTCTACGCCTAAAAACTCGGCTATCTTTTGAGCAACCTTGTCGTTAATATCTTCACCTTTGCCAATTTTAGCAATCGTTCTTGAAGAAATACCGATTTCATCGCAAAGAGCAGACTTTGAAATGCCTTTCTTTTTAAGCGATTCTTTTAATTTAATCTCATTGATTATCATTGTTTCACCTATAAAAACAAAAATCTTTACTTCGTATGGTAATATTATACCCAAAAAGTAAAGATTTTGCAATAGGCATTATATTAAAGTAAAGATTTTCTATAAAATATTTTTATTGTTTATCTTGATTTCATATAAAAAAAACCCTTTCCTGCTAAAAAACTGTTAAGTGGCGTGCCCACTGGGGATCGAACCCAGAACAACGGCTTAGGAATTCAACTTTCCTTGTAAAATATCGCAAAAAAACTGCAATTTTATTGCGTTTTTAGCCGTTTTGAGCATTATTTTCCGTCCAAAATGGCTGATTTTTGGTGTTATTTGAGAAAATTTACATATCTTCATACACCTTTAATACCAAAATAATACCAAAATAATACCAACGCAAAACTACACCTTATTAAGCTAAGCCTATATCCTATACGTATTACATTAAAAGCTATCTTGCTTAAATCTTGCCCAATATCTTACTTGAAATACCGTTGATTCTTACTTTTGGGTTTGTCGGGCAAAGTCATTCTTATAAGTCCGTTTTCAAGAGCAGGATTGAGATAACTGTTTCTCAAAGTTTCTTTAGACTTTATTCCCAGTCGCTCCATAATTTCATTGGCGGATAGCGGAATATCAGGCTCCATAACGTCCAACAATCTATTGACTTGTTCGGAAATATTTTCTGATTCTTGTTTTACTCCGGCAATCACTTCATCAAGAACTTCGTCTATCATCTTGAGCATAAATTCAATAAAAGCGTTCGAGTTTCCTTCCTGATGGCATCTCGCTATTGTTTCATAATACTCAGTCTGGTATTTTTGAATCTGTGATTCAATCGGAATATATTCAAACAACGGATTCCATTTTGTAAGTAGCACGTTTTGCCAAAGTCTGACAGTTCTGCCGTTTCCGTCGCTGAAGGGATGAATGAAAACAAATTCATAATGGAATACGCAAGACTTTATCAATATGTGGGTATCACTATCATTTTTGAGCCAGTCAAACAAATCGTGCATAAGCGACGGCACAAGATTTTCCGGCGGGGCAACAAAGATGACTTTTTCTCCGTCGAATACTCCTTCGCCATGGTTTCTGTACTTGCCGGCATCATTCTCAATAAGGTATGTCAAAATCGAGTGTGCTTTAAGCAAGTCCGATTCACGATATCCATCGAACTCGTTTATCATATTATAGGCTTTATAAGCATTCTTGACCTCTTGTATCTCTTTTTGAGGTCCTATAACCGGCTTGCCTGCAATAACGTCTCTTACTTGATTGAGAGACAATGAATTTGCCTCAATAACCAATGATGAATGAATGGATCTAATTTTATTATTTCGCCTTAGTGTTGGCATACGTTTTAAGGAATTAAACGAAGTAATTTGACCTATTTTCTCTGTAATGGAAATGGTTTTAGAAAGCATATAGTTGGAAATTGAAAAAGGCGGTTTGTACATAATTGATTCTCCTTTCAAATCTGAAATTATTATACCATAATTACCGATGAAAATCAATCATCTTGCTTAAATCTTGCTTAAAATGTTGCACGAAAGGTTATTAACTCGATTCCTCCATTTGTCTTTTCAAATACGACATCTCGACAAGTCTCCAAGTTTTCTAAAGTTTACTTTATGGATAGTGATTTTTGATTTTTTGCAAAAACAGTGTCGATAAAATAAGTTTTTTGCCGTTTCTTTACATTTTTATAGCAGGGTAAGAACAAAAGTAAAGATAAATAAGACGGCAAGTAAAGATTTCATATTTTATTGCCTTTCGTCCGGTGTTTGTAGCACAAGTCAGCGGCGATAGCAACCGCCGTGAAAAATAGCACTTAAAATTTGAATATAAACTTACAAGGTCAAGCTCGAAATGGTTCGGCTTTTTTTATTTTACAGCACTATTTTTCACTAAAAAGGATTTGTGGTTGCTATTGCCCATTGCAACCATATTCGCATAAAGAATGAGTTTCGACTTGTACTACCACTCCCTTGCCGAACGGCAATATCAAATAAAAAGGAGTTAGAAAAATGATTGAACTCAACAAAATTGCATTCATTGATGAAGATGGTTTCGATTTCAATGACGGTGAAAGCCTTATCAGATTTGATACTGTTGCTTATTACCCAGACAGAAACGAAATCATCTATGCAATCACCCACAACGGAAAGATTTCCGTTATCACTTACGACGTATTTGAAGATGACAAAGGTCATTATATCGAATACGGAAACACGCTTATCAAGATTTACATATCGGAGGACTGACAATGGGAAACATCAGTATTGTTATCGGATCTTGGGGTTCGTACAACGAATGCAACGAAAGAGCCTTGGGCTCGAAATGGCTTGATTTATCAGACTACAACGATTGGGAAGAAATCGTTGAAGAACTCAAACGAGAAGGCTTTGAACTGGACGGTATAGACGAAGAATTGTTTATACAAGACATCGAAGGTATATATGACCGTTCTGTCAATTGGGATTATATGAATCCCGAAAACCTATTCAACACGCTTTACGAATCGGGCGTCCTTTCCAACGATTACAAATACAAAGAACTTTGCGCCTTCCTTGAAGTTAAAAACTATGACGATTTTGAAGAACGTGTAAAAAACCGCGGTGAGAATTGGGACGATAACGTCAACCTTTGGAGCGGCTTTTCTTGGGAAGATTACGGAAAAGAAATGTTGGACTGTTGCGGATATAACATTCCCGAACATTTATTAGACTTTTTTGACCTTGAACGCTACGGCAAATACTGTGGCGATTACAACGTTTACGAATGCGAAAACGGCATAATTGAAATTTATTAAAAGGAGAAATACCTATGAACATAACCATTGAACAAAAGAAACAAAAAGCCCTTGAACTTATGAAAATTTTGGACATTTACAAGCCGTATATAAAAGGCTTTGAAAAAGACAACGAGGTTTGCTTTTTTGAAGGCTTTGGCGGATTTTGGGCTTATCAAGAGCCTGAACTTATGGAAAAGATAAAGACATTCGAGAAGGAACACAACTGCCTCGTATATGCGGTAACCCACGAATACTTGGAATTTGGCGAATGTTACGACTTTCTCTATATCCCCGACTACAAAAAAGATTGGGAGTTCGTTCTAGAATATCAAGGCGATATGTACTTTGCCCTTGCTTACGTTTGGAACAAAGACTGTGAATGGTGCTCGGAATTCGGCACGATCGGAATCCGCTCATTCGGTGGCGGTATTAAACGCGTTGCGTAACAAAAAACATAAAGGAGTTATTACTATGGGATTAGACCAATATTTGAGAGCAAGAACAAACACAATAGAACAAAAATCGTCTCGCGGGGCTTGTGACGGATTGTTTCCTATCGCACCTGCCGACAAAGGAACAACTGAAATCGGATACTGGCGTAAAGCGTATGCCGTTTCGGATTATCTTAGGCAAGTCCTTGAAATATACGATGACTTCAATCTTGAAGATAAGGAAGTGCCTTACAACAAAGTGCTTGAAATTATCGACTACGCAAACGAACAGATTGATAGAAAAGCATTTGAAGATGAATACGAATTAAGCGACTGGCAAGACACCGTTGAGGCCTTTACGAAAGCAAAGCAAATTTTAGAAAACGATCCCGACGCGGAAATTTATTATTTGGAGTGGTATTAATATGAAACCTATAGAAGTAAAAGCACATCTCAACTCATTGGACGGAAAGACGGGCCGGGCAATATTGCTCGGTCCTAATTATTTATTTGCAAGACCTATAACAAATTCTTATGTTTTCAAGGTTGGCAATCAACTTTGCACGGGCATTATGAACTGGTTTGTCGGAGAATACTACGTGGACGACAAATACGGAATCGTGGACGAGAGAAACGAAAACTACGACATCTACAAGAAATACATAAAGGAGAACAACAATGGCAACGATTAAAGACTTGGAAAAATACATAGACTATGAGTTTTCTTCGGGCTGTTATACGGGAGATGACTACAAAAGTTTTCAAACGAAATATATCAACTATTTGCGCTCGATATGCAAGCAAAATCATTGGCAACTCGTGAACGTCGGACGCAATCATTACTGCTTTTCGGCATTTATCAAGAGTGCGGAAAACAAGTGCGTTTACGTTTCCATAAGCGACGTTAGGTTTTTCACCAACGAATGGTACAACAACATTTTGATACGCACGGCCAAGAACGAGCAAGATTATCACGGCGGATTCAACCACCGCACAACACTCAAAGAACTCGAGATGAAAGCAATGGAACTTCTTGAAGATTTTCCGTTTTAGGAGGCAATATGGAACTCAATTTGACTGCCCAGAACAAGCAAGAAGAATTGATACTCAATTACTTGCAAAACAACGCGAGCGAACCCCTTGCAGACAAGATAAACAACGGCACACCGTTTGAGAAAGACGGTAAGCCTTTGCTTAACAAAAAGACGCTTGCAGGGTTTATGAAATACGCTTGCGACGAGGCGAGAAAACTTGCCGAAAAAGGAGCAACTTCCGCCTGCATTGACGACGCTACCGTTTACGGTTGGGCGATACATTATTTCGAAGAAGAAAGCATTGAAGGAACGCTTTACACAATAGACGGCACGGAATACAAACCCACCGTTAAACGTGTCGAATCCAACGCAGTTAAAGCAAAATCCGAGCCTAAAAAGCAAGAAAACGTTCAATTCTCGTTTTTTGACAATTTGACAGAACAAGAAGTTAAAGAATACGAAACAGACAATTCAAGTGTCGATACAGACGAAAATGAAGTTATTGAACAAAACGGAAAAGATGAGCAAACACCCGTAGCAAGCAATACTCCAAACGGAACTTTCTTTGAGAAATATCAGGCTTTGCAACAACAAAACCCCGCCTACTTTATCGCTTACAAACTCGGTGACTTCTACGAGATTTTGGGTGATAAAGCAGTGGCAATCGCAAGAGAAATCGACCTTACTTTGACAAGCCGAGATTGCGGATTGGAAGAACGTGTGCCTATGATTGGATTCCCTTATCATGCTGCCGAAATCTACTTTGCGAAGATTTCAAAAACACACGATTTGCTCGTTGTAGAAACTGATGGAACGACAAGACAAATTGAACAAATCCCCAACAAAAATGAACGCATCGTGGATGCTGAAACGGGCGAGATTTTGAGTGAAGATTTAGAGCCAAACTACACCGTTATCCCAAAACTATTTGAGATATTTGGAAACACATTGGAGATTAAATAAAATGAAGATTGAAAAGATAAAACCTATACCGAAATACATACAGAAAAAGATTAAACTTTACGACGATAAATTGAAAACCGCGCCGTTTGGAAGAACTCGCTTTTATGCTTACCTCACAAAAAACGATGGCGAGCTTGTAAAAGTCACCGTTGCAGTTAAAGAGAAAAGAAACAAGTGGTATTGCAAACAAGTTGCCGTTCATGGAGTTCACTCGGATAAGTGTTTTGTAAAAGATATGAACTTCACCTACATAGCAGGATATACCGTCGGTTGGCATGCGGAAGGCTTAACGAATCAACGTTGTTGGTATGAATACGGAGAATGGGGTTGGACTACGGACGATATGTTCGATCCATACGCTCCTATAGTCAACCGAGAGTACATTCTGGAAAAGTTCCCCGAATACAAATATAGCGCAATAGATAGATACACGGGTATTGACGTATTCAAATATCTACGGCTTTTTGAACAATATCCGCAAATAGAATACCTTACAAAACTTGGGTTGCACAACCTTGCTATGTCAAAGCAAATACTAAAGAAATGCGGACAAGACAAACGGTTTTGCAAATGGCTTGCGCAGAACAGAAGTACGTTGAACAAATCTTCGCTGTATATCCCTGTCGTGTTGCAAGCATATAAGAAAAACCGAAATGTGCTTGAAGTGCAAACATACTACTCCGCAAAACTTAAAATGAGCAAGGATACAGCCCTTGAACCTTTAAGAATAGCCTTCAAGAAAGACCTCGAAAAGTTTTTCCATTATCTATCTAAACAAAGAACGAATGCATATAGCTATTTAGACTATTGGAAAGCTTGCAATGAGTTAGGTTTGGATATGACGGAAGAAAAGAACCGTTATCCGCACGATTTCAAACGTTGGCACGATATTCGAGCTGATGAATACAAATCTTTGAAAGCAAAGATAGACGCCGAAAAACGAAATGCATTATACGAGAAGTTTGCCGCCGTTGCAAGCAAGTATTTAGGGCTTGAATACAACAAAAAGTCCGTCTACATGGCGATTATCGCTCAAAAACCGTCCGACCTTATTCACGAAGGAGAAATCTTGCATCACTGCGTAGGACGAATGGGGTATGACCAAAAGTTTGCTCGTGAAGAAACGCTTATCTTCTTTATCCGAACAAAGGAACAACCGGATACTCCGCTTGTAACGGTGGAATACTCTCCGACTCAAAAGAAAGTGCTGCAATGCTATGGCGACCACGATAGCAAACCAACGGAAGAAATACTCGATTTCGTTCACAAAAAATGGCTACCCTATGCCAATAAACAAATAAAACAAATAGCGGCGGCTTAACGCAAAGGAGAAAACACTATGGCTAATTATTTTAGAATTACGGCATATCACCCTGAACAAGACTTCTGTATGATTATGGATACATACGGACTCTTTGAAAAGAAATGGCAGTTCTCCGCCGACCTTATAAAACGAGGATTTAAGATACTTGAAGTATCGGATATTGACCAAGTAATCGACGTCAATATTACTCGTTTGACCGAACCCGATTACGAAAAATTCATACTTCGAGCAAACGAACACGGACAGCCAAAATATATCGAGCAAGAAGTAAACGGAATAACCTATAAAGCCGTCATGGTTGAAGGCAAAATTTATATACCAGATATCACACAAAGTATATAAAACGAAAGCCGGGAGTTAATCACTCTCGGCTTTTTTATGTTAGTTAAAGTCAAAGAAGAATTTTTGATAATCCATCAATTATTGTATCTACATCCTCGTTGGTATTATGTTTACCTAACGAGATACGAATAGTACCATAAGCTAAATCGTCGCTCAAACCAATAGCCTTTAACACATGTGATATTTCTGTTTTGACTGAATCACATGCCGCACCAGTTGATACTTCTATACCCATAAGATCCAACCTGTGTAGAATAGCCTCACCATCTTTACCGGCAAATGAAATACTTACTAAGCCCGGAATTCTTTTGTTTCCGCCATTAAAAACAAATGGAATATGCTTATTTTCTAATCCATTTATCAAACGATTTTCCAATTGACTTAATAGAATTTGATTGTCATTAAGCTTTATGCAATTTTCTTTCAATGCAACCGCCATTCCAACTATTGAAGCAACATTTTCTGTTCCAGCACGCATTAAATTTTCTTGGGCGCCACCATCTAAAAAAGGATGAAGAATAGTCCCTTTTTTTATATACAAGAACCCAATACCTTTAGGCCCATTAAACTTATGGGCTGAGCCAGACAACAAATCCACACCAAGTTCTTTTACGTCTATTTTGATATGCCCTAAAGCTTGAACAGCATCCGAATGGAACAGTAAGCCGTGATTATGGGCGATATTACATAGGTCTTTGATAGGTTGTATAGTGCCTAATTCGTTGTTTACCATCATAATAGAGGCAAGAATTATGTCTGAAGAAATGGCTTTTTCAAATACCTCTGGTACAATATATCCTTCTTTTGATGGCTTTATATAATTGATACCATACCCAAACGCCTTCAAACTATTACACGAATTCAAAACTGCATGATGCTCAAACTCAGAAGTTAAGATTTTACAAGTGAGTGGCTTATTCCATAAAGCACCTTTCAAAGCCCAATTATCACTCTCTGTTCCTCCAGAAGTAAATATTATTTCTTCAGGAGATGCATTAATGCACTCAGCTATAATCTTTCTGGCATAAGCTAACGCCTTTTTAGCATTACGTGCAAAAGAATAGGGCTGAGACGCATTAGCATAATCTTCTTCCAAAAAAGGAAGCATTGCCTCAAGTGCTTTTTTATCTAACTGCGTTGTGGCAGCATTATCAGCATAAATATAGTTTTTCATGTTATTTAAACAGTTCACAACCTTCTTCTTTGAATTCTTCAATCTTTTCAAGCAATTCTTCAACTGTCGTGTTTAAATAATTAGCCAAACAATCTAAACAATAGAAATGCTCTATATCCTTTCCAAGCAATTTTCTATTTAAAGCTATAGTATCTTTGTCTAAATCAGTTTTAAAACACGATATACAATTTGACTTTATGTTAGTTTTCATAAGCATTTATTTTGAATTCAGGCACTTCTTTACCTTTATACTCTTTGTCGATCAATGCTTGTTGCATTCTAACAATAGAACGCATTTTCACGGCAGGACTCAAACAATATGTCTTAAAATCTTTAACTGTTATATCTGTCACCTTTCTTACATTAGGGAATAAGAGTTTAAGATAAGCGGTTGCTATACGTTTTATAGCTTCAGTATCTCTTGTATCAGCTTTATCAGGAACTTCCAACAATCTATCCACAATGGTCCTATAAGTAGCATCGTCTCTAAGCGCATGCAAAATTGAACAAAAGTATTCTGAGTTCAATGCCCAACCCGTCAGCTTGAGATTATCATTCATTCTTGGTATATCCCAACCTTTAATGAAACCATGTATTCTATCCAACAAAGCAGTTTCTTGAAACAAGGGAGGTAGTTCGTTTAACATATAGGAATACTCATCCATATTGTCTTGAGCAATATTGCCTAAGAAAACTATACCCGCATCTGCTTCACCTTCAAATCCATTACAATTGAAAGTACCATATTCCATATAGCCTTGTAATATCGAACGCATTTCATTATCATCATTAAATTTTACTAGTTTTATTTCATCAATAGCAACAAAGTCATTACCTTGAATGAAACCATACCTTCTTGAAGCATTGTCATAAAACATCTTTGAACGACTGACCTTTCCACCATCCACTAATGTTCCATATTTACTTACATGCCCAAATAAGTAAGATTTGCCTGTGCCTTTAGGTGCCAGCTCAATTATATTGAGCCTTTTTTCAACAAAAGGTAAAAGTCTTGTTAAAACAGCTAATTTTTGATGTTCGTCATCATAACCATCAGCATTATAGTCAACTGCTCCAAGAATAACATCTATCCATTCGTGAACATTAAATTCATTACGAATATCTTTGTAGAAATCAAGGTCAACGGAATAAGGACAAAAGTTTTTAAAAGAGCACAACTTAATCTTGCCTTTTTCTTTCTGACGAGCCTTATTGCTCTCAAATTTGATGTCAAAATCATCAGGATACTTATATCCCAACTCAACAATGCCCCAGACATCTCTCGCACTAATCAGGTCATCTTTATATTCCAACCAAACATGCGGTTCTATAACAGTTTCACGATTAGTTAGACCGAAGTCCGGTAGAGAAAATGATATAGACTGATTAGCAACACTAATATCGATAGTAATTCTGGTCAAAAACTTAACTCTTTCGCCACCGATAACTATTCTATCTTTGATAGCAATCCAGTCTTCTTTTTTAGGGATACGAGTTTTTATAAAATCACTCATACCATCATAATCAATGTTTCCATCTTCATCTTGAAAAATCTTTATCAAATAATCTCTCAAAAAAGAGGGAAGGTTGATGCTTGAAAAGAAACTAGTATTCTTGATGTCCTTATAAACGACCATATCGTCAAAGTATTCTCTTAATTTATCAGTTGTCATATATTACCCCCAAAGGTCATTTGTTTTAGCAGATTCTTTTTCAACAACAAATGAGTTGTCTGAAGAAATCAATTCGTCATTATCCCAAACTTCGAATTTGTACTCTCCACTCTTCTTTATATCATCCAATTGAACAGTGCAATTAAAGCCATCAGATGTGTTAACATTATAGGTTTTGCCATTAACCTTTATTGAACAATTAGATAGTTTTTTAGAGCAGAAGAAATGCAATAACGCTTTCTTTTTGAAACTTACTTTAATCACGTCATCGAGAACTTTTATTTCAGCAAAACTTACTTTTTCATATATCTCAATAATAGGGATACAGACTTCTTCTAACGTTGCACCGCCGTGCATCTCAACCTTACCGACTCTGCCGCCTTTAAAGGCATTATAATCAGCAAGAATATAGTAATCGTCCTCAGATATAGCATTAGGTATTTGTTTCATATCCGGTACTATCTTACAGACTCTTCCACCATGTTCACCCGTAGATTCAACATCTTCTTTTATCATATCGGTATTGAGGATGGCTAATCTTGTTGCGCCATGATCAGAAACGATAACAGCCTTTTTTATTGCTTGACTCTTGATTTTCTTTTTTATATTGTCCAGGCAATTATTAATAATATTGAATTCTTCAATTATGTGAATTGGAAGTTTCGTTTTATCAAAATCGTAATCATCTTTTCCATCATGTTTTAAAGAATCAAGTCGTTTTTCGTCAATTACATCTATACCTTTCTTGGCAAAGTAGTCTCTAAACTCAGTATTCCTTGAAGTAAGTGTGGGCAAATTAGCTTTACAAATATTTACTTTGCATGCCAATCCTTTTTCTTGACATTTTCTTTCGATAAAACTCAAAAATTCAACACCAAGAGCATCTATGAAATATACACGAGATTCGGTGAAGTTAATGTCATCGAGTTTTTCAGAGCGATACATAAGTCTACGTTTGAATGACCTTTCTATCGCCTCAGAATCTACAAGCTCTTTAAATTCAGGAGTTAAAGTGTTTTCAACTTTCAAGAATTTATACTCATTGAAATATTTTGTTAAGAACTCATCCCCATAATTATAGTCTACAAGATATTCGTAAAGATCGTTATAAACTCTTTGTAATATCGTCAAGAGCTTTGCCTTTGAAAAAGTATGCTTATATCTATCAATAATCTGAATTATCAACTTTTTCTCATTATCAGTATTATCGGTTAAGTAGTACAGTGTGTCTTCATTCTTATATTGAACATAGGAACAATATTGATAAATAATAGAATCATCACGTATATCCTTTAGAATTTTCTTACGATCATCGTACTTAGTCCAAAATCCGTCTTCCTTATAATTTAAGCTCAAGATTGATTGATAGATATTATTAATAAAATCATTAGACGATTGAGATTTATCAATGGAATAATCTACTGCCCAATTACCAGTCTTATAATCTTTAAGTTTTAAATAGATGAAAATTAGCCATTTTTCAAATGGCGACTTTTCGTTCCATTCTTTAATCTCAGACATTATATCTTTAACAGAAATATAATCTTTGATGGTATCATCAAAAGAATTATTGCCCATTTTTGCGAGTAAGGTATTCCAATCGGCATCCATACCATATCTTTTGTTAAGCTTCTTTACTTGTTTATCCTTTAAGCATAACAGATCATAAGAAGTTTTACACTCTTCAATTCCGATCAGCGCAGATGGGAATTCAGATTTTTCAAATCCCGTAACGACATATATCTTTTCACCTTCTGATTTTTCTAATTTTTGAAGAGCCGATTTTAATCCGAATTCAGCACTAACAGAGTTTTTATATTGGTTAGAGATAAATACTAACGAAGAAGGAGAAGAAATAATGTCATCTCCGCACATAATTATGTTTTCCTTATACTTAGGTATCTTCTCATCAAAGAATTTATTGCATTGATACGTGACAATAATAAACTTTGTAGCATAAGCGGTTCCCAACAAGGAATGTATGGTTTTCTTAAACTCATCTTTTCCTTTTAATCGAAGATATGTTCCCAGACCATAGACAAAACAAAAATCATCATTGCAAGTATCCAAAAACTGATAAATATCAGCAGTGCTCGGCAATTCGCTATCGCTTTTTACAAGCTCAAAAACAGATTTCCTTTTTAACATTAAATACTGTTGAGACAAAGCTTGCAAGTCGTCTATGGTCGAAACATCAACAATAAGCGGTCGCTTGTCATCGCTATTTCGATAAGATTCAATCCTTTTTTTAATATAGTCTTTCATCTCAATTCCTCATTATTTTTTGTTGTTGATAATCTCAACACCAACGGTCATATTTTCTGTCACTAACTCCTTCAAATAATTTCTTAATTCGTCGGGCTTCATCGCATCTATAATGGTGTTTGCTTTTGCGCTTCCACCATTAATATACTTTTGATATGCCACTTTTGAAACATAATCGTCTATAGCGGCATTTCCCAGCCAATTGTATGGAAGAATAGCCGGGAATTTGTTCTTAATCTGATCCTTAACATCTTCGACATTATCAAAAAGAGGAGAATAGTTTCTCAGAATTGCTTTTCTAAATGATGAATCCATCTTAGACGCATTCTTTAAATCGTTAAAATATGCAAAATGAGATAAGTACCCAATTGCATCATCTATTTTGTTTTTATCACTTGTTTGACTATTGATTACCTCAAAAGCGCTTCTCGCATTATCTTGTTCTGTTGCCGGAATCATACACAGTATAGGCATAGTGTGTTTGTTTGACCAAGCCTCAGGAGAATCCGTTCCGGTTTGCTCTTTCCACAAAGCAATCAATTTGTATTTTGACATGTTTGCTTTATAAGCTTTTACTCCTGAATCAAGTTTCGTTTGAAATTCACTATTTTCGCAAGTAAAAACGTTGCTTAAATAACGAGACGCAATTTCTGAAACATCTTCATCAAGAAGCCCATCAAGATAGAAAGAACCTACCTGTTTGAGAAGTGTCATTTGATTTTCACAAAAACTCTTGAAGTTAGAAGACTGTGTTTTTAACTCTCCTAAGAGTTTTTCCTTGTCGCTATCATAAACATAGCCATCACGAGCAATTTGATATAAGAATTCTAATAATCGAGATAATTCACCTACTTCTTTGCGAACGGCATTATAACTTACTTTAAATGTCTGCGCCTTTTTTACCCATTCTTTTAAGCAATCAGAATAAGATGAAGTACTGACAATTAGAGAATTACTTTCTTTAACTATTTCATACTCCACTATAGTTTCGTCAATCTTTTCGTCAATAGTATCTTTGCTCCAAACCCAATTTGACGACTCACTGAATTTATTGCTTATTTCATTTATGAAAGAACCTGTATCTCCAATTGACTGGGCAAGAGTTAATAATTGACCATCTTTGTAAACAGCCAAATAATGTTGCATCCCGAGGGTGCAATTATCTTTGGTTAAAATATTCTTCAAATCTTCCTTTAGGCCATTATTAGCCAAGAATAAAGAACCAATCTCAAGAGCTATATCAGTCTCTGTTTTTTGAACTGAAGAATTGTTCGCCAAATCAACATATAAATCAACAAGCTTGTCTATAGTTGCTTTGTTGTTAGTTGTGTTAAAATCGACATACTTCAAAGTCCAAACAGGGAAATTTAGACTTGTCATTTTAGAACGAACATAAGATCTTGTGTTTTCTACTGAAGAACACAAAGACTCATCTATGCCAAATACAAAAGACGTACCTTTATTAAATGCTCTCTGCTCGGGAGACATTGCTACTATGTATTTTGTTTTATACTTTGGATTCGGCGTCTGCTGCTGTTTAATGACCTCATCAATCATTTCTTTCATTTTTTCAACAGACATAGGATCAGTTGTTACATCATCGGTCCAATTGAAAGAATCATTGGCATATTCTTTTAAAACAAAGCCCAAAACAAAAGCAGTTAGATTGCAAGGCATAAAACCAAACGGAGCATCTATCAAAACATCATAGATATCTACGATTGATACTCTTGTACCTGCATCCAAATTTTTCTTAATAACACCCTCAACAGCGTTTTTAACTTTAGACAACAATTCATTTGGTTTGGTCAGCCAATAGTTTTCGACATTCCAAACGCCGGAAAATTGCTTATCCAGTCTTGTGTTTTCATTGTTTGATTTAAACGTTCCTTTGATCTCACCGGTTATACCACACTCAGCACCTTGCTTTAATGCATTTGAAGCATACATGTTATCTATAACATTTACATGTGTTTCCAAAGACAATTCAAAATGGTCTTTATCGAATTCCTTTAATATAGAAACCACTTCAGCCTCAGAATTACAAATTGTACCAACCCTATCCGTAATAGTGAAAACTTTAGGAGCCGAAGTTTTTATTTGTATTTTCCAGCTTCTAAGAGCAACTTTCGCATTGTTATCATAAGTTCTGGATTGGCCTGAATCCTTTCCTTTTTGATAATTGCAATTTGCCATATTATCGATATATTGATCAAACAAATCATTGTTTAGATAGGTAGCAGAATAGTCGATAAAAACAATATTCCCGAAATCATCATTGAACGTCTTTTCAATTTCAGCCCTAATTTTAGCGCTTTCTTCTTCATTGCGAGCAAAAGTATAAACAGCGTAAAGACGCGTTGGATGGTTGATGGAATCTGACTTCAGTTGAGCTACACTCATCTTTATATTTTCGTAGGTAAGAAGTCTAACAAGAGGGAAACGTATTTCCAAATATTTGGGCAACTTGAAATCATTTATAAACTCTCCTTCTTCAATGAGTTTATCAGTTCTTATTTCTCTTCTTAATCTCTCTTTTTCCTTCTCAATCTCCTCCTGATTACCATTGGAAATAAGAGCAGAATACTTCATTGCTCCGCCACCCATAGGACGCTCAAAAATAATCTGTTCTTTAACTAAACTTTGAGCCAACGACGCGGCGTTATTTGGAGAGATATCGGTTCCTTCAAAAGCCATACCAAGATTTTTAGCATTTGGTATGAATAGGGAAACGCTATCACCAACTTTCTCATTGATTGCTTGAAGTAAAAGAATGGTTTTTAACACTCGTTTTTGCTTCGCCATCAAATTATGAGATTCCGTTCTACCGTAAACATCCAAAATCGTTCTGATTTGAGGAGCAAGTTGATCTTTACCTTTTTCATAAAAGAAATCCCATAGTAGATCGACAGTTAACAATGTCTCATCATCTTCCGGACCATAATTATCAATAAACCATTGGAAACTCTTGATTTCATCTCCTCGATCATTTTTGATAAAATCAAACATGCTTCTTTGATTGGAATCAAAAGCAGAGGCGATATGTTTCAAGACGAGTGCCGCATAGGGATGGATCGGGAGAACACCTTTTAACTCTTTCTCGCCAATCTTTGCCGCTTTGATAACCTCAGTTCTTGAATCATGTGTCAAATCATAAAGGTCATCTACTGTCTGATCCCACTCTTTAATAACAGCAGGATCTTCGACCTTCTGCATGGCGTGAGCCGTCAAAACGAAGGCCATATTGTCGGGCAACTCAATAGAACAATGAGGAGCAATGAATCTACCGTTGATCTTAGTTTTGACGTCATCTTTTGCGTTCTCAAAAAAGATGTCTGATTTATGCGTTACAATCGCGAAATAGAAGGGATGCGATTCACTCATTTCTGCCAAGAATTGGAATCCAGATAAATTACCTTTATTCATATCAAAATAATCAGAAAACTCATCCCAAATAAAGAAAATAGCTTTTAGATTATTTTTATTAATTACATCAAGAATCCATGTTTTTAGGTCTTCTTTCTTTAGGACAAAAGGCCTAATACCTTTTTCTTCACCTACTTCTGAAATCTTCTCAATCAAGGCCTGTAAAGCTTTTTCGGAAGTGTAAGTTTTCAAATTTTCTAAAATTATATCTGCATTTGCGCCAGCAAAACGAGTTTTAAATTCGTTAGACTGAATAATGTTATTAAAATAATTTCTATTAGCATCTTCAGAAAGCCAATTAATCATTGCCTGCTTAATACCAACCTGACCAATATAATCATAGCCTTTTTCTTTCAACGCAGCAATAATGCTTTCCTGAACGCTTTCCATTAAAATACGGTCATTTTTAACTTCGGATGACCCCATTCTATGCACAGCAAGGACTTTCTTTGATTGATTCTTAATGCTATAGAATTCATTGTATAAATCATTAGACAAAACGGATTTATACTTTTCAAAATATTCTTTTAGTTCTTCATTAGAACAATCTAAGAGCTTTTTTAAAGTTAAAACAGCATGAGACTTACCGGTACCATAAGCACCTTCAACCCAAATAGACATTCTTTGAGCATTTGTTAGTACGCTCTTCGTTTGATTTAGAAGTCTGATAAAAGAATCATGAGGATAATAAGATTTCCATACATCAGGTTGTGTCCTAATAACGTCTTCATTAACCGCAGGAAAATAACTCTCGTTGATTTGAAAATAATTTCTGTACTTCTTACTCATTTTTATCTCCTTTAAAACAGCTCAAGAACGTCTTCAGATGTTTTGTCGTTTTTCAGATTTATATTGTCTAAATCAAGTGTGAAAGCTACCGAAATGAATTCAGGATAATTGATAGCCAAACCTTGAAGTATTTTTTCCATTGTGTCTCTATTGAGCCCAAATATTTCTGTAGGACTAATACCATCACTTTCAATTGAATGATTCAATAAACGGTTCAAAGAGAATTGATAATAACCGCCACAGTTTTCTGCAAATTTATAAAGAGAATATAGAATAACTTTCGGGTCTGGGTCATTCCACTGTGTTCTCATTATACTATGCAGTTTTCTTTTCCCACTTTTTATTTCATAATCACATATTCCTAACCCAATCTCTTCAGACAAAGGTTTGATGGAAATAAAAGTATTTTTAAAGGCACTGGCTATATGATCCTTGGTGTTTTCAGTTAGGTTAGAATCCAACATCCCTATTAGAAGATTGGTATCCACATAAGAATTAAAATCAACATGTTTTATCCACCAATTAAATTCAGGTGTATATGCAAGGTTGCTTATGATTAAGCCCCAAGCGGATGTATCATCAACCCCCATGTTGGCAACCAAATTACCAAACTTAGTAATATGTGTTTTATCAATAATACTCGCATCCTTAAGGAAGTTTTTAAAGACATCTATCTTCTTGCTTCCAAGATTGTGTGAGTCCCAGAAACTCTCTTTCTTTTCAAAGAACTCTTTTACCCAGTCATATTCAATTCCGAAATTTGTATATCTATCTATACTACCCATCTTTCTTTCTCCTTTAGGCAATTTGAGTGAGGCCGACACTAAACAGCCATTATCAATATCATAACATTTTTTACATTTAACACATCTGTCGTCAACCCGAACAGTTTGATTATTAAAACTAATATAACCATTAGGGCAGTTGGCTTCACACACTCGACAACCAATACAATAGCAAGCTTTACGCAAAATCGTCTTTAAAAAAGAACCAAAATATATATCATTCCTTGAATTTGAAGATAAATCAACAGAGAAGATAAGACTATCTTTGTTATTTTTTACTTCAATATTATATATCTTGTTCTCAAACACAATTGCTGCTTTTTCATCATCAATATTGACAACCTTCCCAATAGTTTTTATCCATTCTTTCCATTGAGCTGATTTATTTTTTATTTCAACAGTCAAGATGCCATTTTCCGTACCATCTGAATATACTGGTTTCGCGATATTCAATTCGCGCCCACTTTTTCTCGCTTTCCAACCACCAATATTCATAAACTCTTCAACTGCCTTTTGAGAACTCAAATCTTTTGATGTGGTTTCAAGTATAATATCGTTAAATGTCTTTGTTGTATTCTCACCATTTAGCGAAGAACCATAGCATTTACTTTTAATATAAGAATTTTTTTGCCCTGCTAAAGGACAAATTAAACAACCAGCACGGCTGTTTCCTTTTTTATAAGCGTCATTAAGGAACAAACCTTGTTCATAAATGTAAAGAAACAACTCGGCAGTGTTCCAATCTAGTATTGGATGGCAGCTATATTGCCCTTTAATCTTTTCTCCTAAACTAACATCTTCATATTCACTGCGAGCTTCGCTTTCATCTCCGCGAACTCCAGTAAATGCCATCCCTCTAAATTGATTATTTTTAAGAAAATGTCTTAAAAACAAAACTTGGGGAGTCGATTTATGAACACTACAGCACCATCTCATACGTTGAGCTGGAGGCCCAAATATTCGCCAAGAATCTTTAGGATCAAGATGTGATTTTGCCGTAAAGAATTTAATGCCCTTATCTTCGCAATCTTTAGCTACTAGTTTGACAAGGTGATATGTGTCAGAGAATTCCATACCCGTATCGCCAAATAAAACTATAAAATCATTATGAGGTAAAGCCCTTTGTATAATATCTAATGCGACGACACTATCTTTACCTCCGCTAAAAGCGACATAAAAGATATCAACCTTATCCTTATATTTCAAATATTGACCATACGCTTTTTTAATGGTGAATTGAACCATTTGATCTAACAAATGTCTATTTTTATCAACCATTTTATTTATATCCACAAATTGTAGTGGCGCATTATTAGGTTCAGGCTGTTCCAAAATTACTAGATCCGGAGCAGTACACATAGTTCCGCCTTTTGTTTTGGCTACTGTTCTTCCTTTGTAGATATAGTTATTCGCTTCAGCCCACATATAAGGAGCAGAATCATCTTTATCATACTTCCAATATTTATCAAAGCCTAAGATATCCAGTTCTTGATAATAAACTGGTCTTGGCTCTTTGCTCATCTGTAAAGGGGAACTATTTAAAAGCAATCCTCCTGTTTCAGGATCCCATTCGTATGAATACACTTTTAAACCTCCTTCTTAGCCTTATCTATTAAAGAACTAATATTTTTCACTTTTCGCGTCCTAATATAATCATTTTCAAGAAGATAAGTGAAAGCCTTTTCTTGTTCAAACAACTGTTTGTCTCTTATTATAGCAACTAATAAATCATCAAAACTACTAATATTAGAGTTTGTATTCACTATTGCTCCAACCGGTTTATCTCCATTAAATGTTGCATGTACCAGTTTAAACTTTTTGCTGTTCATATAGAGATAGCTCTCCAAGACAAAAGAGTTCCAGTTGATCTGCAACGTCGGGAAATCGGTATAATTGATTACGTCAACAAAAGAAGCATATCTTTTAGGGCAATAACTCGAAATGGCATTGTCAATTATTTCTACATTAAAGGTTACCAAATCTCTTCTAATAAAAGAACTTTGGCTAATTCTAACAGAGGCCGACATAACAGCGTCCCAGTTAATATAGGTTTGATTAATGCTATTCCTGAACTCTTCTAATTCCGAAAAACTGAATCGCTCTCTTTGTTCGCAGAAATTTCTATATAATGTTTTAACATCAATAGCTTGTCCAAGTTTACTAATGACATCGCCTCTGAAATTATACTTATTATCCAATTTTAGTTTTAAAAAATTTTTTATGCCCAAATCAGTGACACCCGGATTAGAATCCAAAATATCAAACATTGTTGTTAAGATAAAAGAATACAATTCGCTTCCGGTTAGTTGTTCTTTTGTTGCCAGCTGTTTGGACATAAACTGATCGATCTGTTCTATTTGTTCATCCTCAATAACGAAAACGTCTTTGTAAAAATAAGATTTTCCACGATAATTAACAACAAAATCTTTGTCATGCAATAAGCCATCGATGACACTATGAGAAATATTTGGCATTGAACCGTATATTTCTTCAATATCCATAGGACGTCCACAATTCATAAACACATCTATCAATTCTTTCCTTAAATCGACATGAGCACCAACATAAGTCATATACTCAGGAGAAAAACTATAATCGGAAGAGAAGACAAACATAAGATAGTTTTTTAACATATCTTCGCTAAACAAACTATTAAATCTGCCATTGAAAGCTTCATAAATAGCGGAATAATAAATGGCGGGAGTTTGTCGCAGACCATCATCAATGAATGTTTTTATATCTGATTTTAATTCCGCATCAACAATTGAAGCAAGATATACCTTGTTTTCACTGATAAAACCAGTTAAGTTTATCTTCCTCAAATATAATTCCTCTGAATCTGTAAAAGGATGATTCAACAACTCTTCGTAACGATGAATGAATTTTTTCTTTCTTAATGGGTTTTCAAAGGAAAAACCATCAATAAATGAATCCGACAAAACGGCCTTATAATCATCCGCGATTATACTTTCATTGGAAACATAGGCACTATTTTTGTTTTGAATAGTGTCGTGGTTATTTAAAACGAAATACTCATAATTTTCCAAGGCATAAATGTACCAAGTGTAATCTAAATCGTTTCTATAATTATCTAACTTCACTCGAATATCAGACAACTCAGATGCTTTTGATAAAGCAAACAAGTCGGTGTCTAATAATTTCCCAATGGTCCTTATCATATTTACACATTTCTGTGCGTGATGAGGAGCCCCGTGAGCTTTACCGTCATTCTTATGATTATCAATATAACGTTGTTTAATAAATGAATAAAAATCTGCTTCAGATATAGCGACAACATATCTGTTCTCTGGATTTTCAGCGGGAACAGTAGTACTTATATTTTTAGAATCAACAAATTCTATCTCTATGTCGGAATAGTTTAAATCACATCTTTCAATGAACGTTTTTATTGATTTTACTAATTCAGTTGCACTCCTATTGCCTTCGGCGTAAACTCGTTCTGCTATCTCTAAAGGGCGACGTAAATCAGTTTTATTACGCGACAAAAAGGTATAACTTGGATTCTTCGCTAAATCTAAAAAAATATCTGAGAAATTTCTATACAAACGCTCCAAAACATACTTATAACATTCAGCCCAACTATTAAAAGAAGAACTTTTTTTGCCTTTATAAATAACGCAAATCGGAGAAGTGTAACTCATATTACCTAAGTTCGCCCAGTTTACCATTTTTTTATCACTGTCTAAAGTATTGCCGTCAACAAGGGAACGAGCTTCTTCTAAAAGTTCGTTGAATTGCTTTTTATCAGTTCTATATAATTCGGCCATCTCATCAAAAATAGCCGTCCTATGCATCGCAGGACGATTAGGGAAGAATGCTTTTGCAATATTAGATAATTGCATACTAATCCCATTCTCGTTTCTGAACGTATCATCTATGGTAATACCTTGATTAACTGCTTTTTTTCGCAAAGCTTTGGACAAAACGGAAATAACATCACTGCGAGAAGCAAGTTTGTTTTCTATTTTCCAAAAGCCTTCAATCAAAAGAGCCGTTTCATACTTGTCCCATGATATACGTTTAGGCTGAACTTTGTAATTATCATCGGCAGGAACTAATAAATTTGGATTATCAACCGTAATGATTTTATTAGCATATTCATCCGCACTTATTTCTACAAAAGATGGATGCCCTGACTGCATTTTTTTAATTTCAGATATTCCGTCAAATTGCACTTGAATAATTGATTCTTCTCGGCTAATAATCTTTCCAAATCCAAAAACTTTATGATGAACATAACCTAATTCATCATTCTTTAATAGTGAAACTTCAAGCTTATGCGTGGCGAAATAAGAATTCACCATATCGATAAAACGAAGGCACTCATTTAAAGAATCCAAAGACAATACTTTCAAATCAACAGGTTCGAGTTCAATCTTAGAAAATTTTAGGATTGCACTTTTATCGGCATAATAACGAAGTCTTTCGTTATCAAGCTTAACGCCTATTATTGTAGTCCTAACATCTAACAAAATTGCTGAATCAATATCTTTTGAATATTCAAAAAAACGATAAAAAAGCTCTCCAATCGTCTTATCGGAGAAAAAGTCAACGCAAAGATCACGTTCTTTTTCATACTTAAAAACTATTGAGGTCACTGGGACTGATTGTAGTTCTGCTTCAGTTGCATCTACTATTTTTTCTCCTTTATGTGTTAAAAGGAAAGAAAAATAATATCTCCCATACGCAGTTATTAATTTGTATGCCTTTTTTTGATTTTTCCTGAAATTCTTATTTGAAATGATGTTATCTCTTAAAGTGGCAAATTCTTTTTCGTTATCTATAGACCAGACATCCACATGAAGAAATGACGAAAAAGCCCTCTCCAACAAATCAGCAAATTCATCAGGAGAAGTTTTCTTCAATTTGTTAGCAGATACCCACTTTTTAAATTGCTGCTTTCTATCCTCCATAATGTTTGCTTTGCCAGTCCTCTCATCTATAAGCTATATATTAATTATAATATAACATGAAAAGTCGAAAATTGCAATAACAATAGAGTATCATAGGGTATAAATATTTTTTCATCTAAAGTTGCAAAGCCCTACTTTTTTTAGCACAGTACACCATATACTTTGCACCGAAAAGGAGACAAAAATCATGTTATAATTTAATGTCCACAAAACCCACCTTTACTACCGTGTTGAGATTACGGCGTGTGCTTGTCTTGAACAAGTGGCGTCGCTTCGCTCCGCCAGACAAGCACACGCCGATGCAACTGAACTCGACTCACTATACTCGGAAAATGAAAGCGCGTCGAAGGGCGATGCTGCCGCTACACCGCTTGCAGTCATGCGCCCGTTTTTCGACTTGCGGTTTTTCATTTTTAAGCCTTGTATTACGCTTATTTTCATTCAGTTTACTTTTCGGAGTTTGCTTATTGTTTCAGCCGAAACTTCGCCAATATATTCGCCTTCATTCCAACAAGAAAAGTCGTCAAAAAGAAGCAACTTTTTATCCTCGATTCCTATTGTGGCGGCAACGTCATTGTCCATAATATCGGATATGAAAAACTGCGGTAGCCCTTTTGAGTACACAAGTTTTTCCCCAGTCTTTTCAAGGTACTTGATAATATACTGCATCATCTCTCCGAGATCAAGTTTTGAGTTGATCGCGACGAAGTCGCTTCTACCGAAACGAGAGTTAAAGTCTGTGTTTTGATATGTTATCTGCCGTTTGTGTGTATTTAGGTTATAATCTTCGATCGGCACAAGTTCTCTCATCGTGCCCTCCGGGATATAAAATATACCGTGAAAGTGCAACCTGTTTTTCTCCGGCGACCGCTCCCAAACACCTATATATTTCCAGCCTTTTCTGTAACACAAATTGCGAAGATAATTTTTCAATTTTCGCCGAAAAGTCTCCTCGGTATGCAAGGCAGAATCATACGTAAAAGTGCAAAAATAGTTGAAGTTTTGCAGGTTGATTTTTCGCCACATCCTCACTTTTCTTGCAATCAAATTCCGCTGTTTTCGTTGAAGGTTTTTTACAACGTATTCCTCGGCTTGTTCGTCTGTTTCAAAGTATGGCAGCATCTCCTTTTTGATATAATTTTTGCGCATGCCTTTTGGCATACTTTGGCTTTGAAGATACAACTCCTCAAAGTATTCTTTTTTGGTAACGGAGCGTTTTGACGGTTCCGAAACTTTGGGTTGCTCTACGGCTAAATCTTTGGATTCGCTTGCTTCTTCATAAGTCGCTTCAGGTTCAGCCGTGGGGAAGGATTCACTTGCCCTTTTATCCTTTTCTTCAACGACAATGATTTCTTCGGGCTGAGTAATCCTTGGTTTTGTCTTTCTGGTCGTATGCGGAATCGCTATGTAATGCGAGCCGTCGCAATAGACCTTTGCCTCTTGATATGGCATATACACCTCCTTGTGCTTGACAAGAGATACCGATTGCCATTCTATTCATTGTCCGCAGAACTTTCTTTTGAATCGGTATTCTTGTACAATGCGTTAATGAAATAACTGTTCTGCATTTTCAATTCGTCAACCGTCGCTTTTTCTGTTTCGTATTCAAGGTAATCTTCCAAACCAACACCGGTTTTCCTTGCAAGTTCATTGAAATAGTCTGAGAAACAGTCCGTCGAGAATCTCCGACTATAAATCTTTTTGTTCATAACGTAATACTTCTTCTTTTCCGCTTTCCCGTCCATAGTGCCGCGCTCCTTTTCAATATTCGAGATACTGAATCCGTAAGTGTTGTAAATCTTCACGGTCCGCCTATATATCGCTGCCGTAATTTGTTTGAGCAAGTAAATGAATAGGGTGTTATCCCCTCTGATAAACCTGAAGTTGTAGTAGAGTTTCATAAACCGTCCAAACAGCCATTCATTTACCATATCATCGATTGTGAAGAACGGAAGCGCAAGACGCTTATTACCGGAAGACACGATATGAACTATGTCACAAAGATCTCTTGCGTCCGCTCCCCACGACGTCGGGCGCTGTTCATCGGCAAAGACTTTCACAAAAGGATAATTATCAACTGTTGCACTGTGGCGACACATTTTAAGCCAAAAGTTGAATAGATCGTTCTTTTGATTGGTTTCTTCCGTGCCCTTCTTGACTTCTTTTAGTTCCAGATTGTTGCCGCGTTCCTTGCCAACCTCGGTGATAGACACAACGCCAAACTCAAAACTTCCTGCGTTCGGGTTGTTTTCAATCACCTTTTTCCCAAGTCGCAATACGTCAAAGTCCAAAATGTGAGCGTGGCGAGACGGACGTTCTTCCTTTCTGAAGAAATCGTTGGACCACATGGGAAAGTTGCCCTCGTCTATCATCAAATTATCTTCGCGGATTGAATAGTTGGACACCAACAAGCTGCTTTGGATAACGTAGATGAAATAGAGTTGCGCATAGGTCGAAAGCACGTCGAATATGTAACTTGTCCTTAGTCCGTCTGTGTAGTAAAGTCCATACCTGCAACTGTCATATCCAAAGAGTTGCCAAGCATCGTTGTGGTGCTTTTCGTATCTTTGCCGTTTCAAATTCACCCACTCTTTTATGGTGGCGAGATTGTAAACAACACCGTGTTCCATACACTTTCTAAGCTCCATTTCAAAAGCAACCCAGCCGAAATTGGGGAACTTCATATCCGTCTTTTGCAACTTGTCATAGGCAATGGAACGGAACATAACTTCTTGCGAAAGAGCCATATCCGTAATGATTGTGGTCTTCTTTTTACCCATACTTCCGCACGTCATCGAAACAATGGGTAGGTCGTTTATAAAACCCCTGTTGGACATCTCCATTCGTCTGAGTTTTGCAAGCGCGAGATTTTTTCTCCAATGCTCGAAACCAAGCCACGCAACGATACAAATTGCCCAAAAGGGGACATATCTTACTATCACCTGCAAGTCCATAACCGCCTTGACAAATTGCACGTAGAACGAGCCGAAATCGAAGGTTACAGCAAAGTAAAAATAGTAGGCGAAAAAGGCGATTATTATGCTTGCGATATTGAGATTGAAAGCCCACAAAACAAGCCAAACAATCCATATTGCAGAATGCTGTTTCACATACTCATAATACTGCTTCAAAAAGTCTCGTATCGGCACGTAAGAATAGAGTGAAATCTTCTTATAGATTTTCAGTGGAAGGGTGTCTTGGTTGTGCTTTGTATTGGGCTTATTATAGAAGGTTTTGACCGCCATAAACAATGCCAGCAAACAAGGCAAAATCAGCAATATTATCTTTGAAAAACCGCCTGCCTTCTCACCCGTGAATTTGAGCCATGCAAGGAAGTTTTCTTTGCTGGCGAAGGTTTTCCAAAAGACTATGAAATTTGCCTTGAACGTCTCAAAATTCTCGGGCAATAACAAGTCCCATTTAATCACCTTAGAGAACTCGGAAACAGCAGGCTTTTCGCTTGTCGGCAAGTCGAATATTTTACAAAAATAGTATTTTATACTTCCAAATAGGTCGGTTAAAGCCTCGATACCGCGCAAATATGACAATCTGAACACGAACGCTCCAAGCAAAACAAACGCCACGGTAAGAGCTATTGTGAGCGCAATATTAAGTCGTTTTTGCCATCTCATATAGTACCTCCGAAATCGCATTTTCGGGCGGTATTTGCTTTGCCGTATAAACGATATAACTGACCGCCAAAATGGCTATGAATAGCGATAAAATCGCCAAGATTCTTTTTAGTGTTTTCATATTGAAAATCTCCTTTTTTTTATAGATAAAAATAACGCCGACGATCCATACGATTCGCCGGCGTCTTTTCGTTAGATTTTACTTTCCGCCTGTGTTCCACCGGTCGGCAAATTCTTTTCTGACACGCTTCTCGGCACGCCGTCGTTTAGTGGATTTTACAGCCGCCGAAATACCTTTGAACGGCAGCGAAATTATCCATACGACTGCTTGAAGAACATACGGCAAAATCGGGGCTAAAATAATCAACAAAATGATGAGCAAAAGCAGGAATAAAAGTTTCTTTCCCCGCTTGTTCAAACTTATGTCAATGTCCGTTTCGTTGGACGGATCTTTGCTACCCGATTGCTTGTTGTCTATAACGCCCAAGTTGTAGGTTATCCCGTCTGTTTCAAACTTCAATCGAAGTATGGTTACGTCTCCCACAATGGTGGAAAAAGTTCCGTAAGAGCCTTGTCCCGACCAGAGCGAATAGTCCGTTTCCGCAAAACGAAGAACCCATTTTTTGCTTTGAAGTTCAGCTAGTGCAGAATCCGTCAATTTCGATGAAATCTTCACGTCGATTATCGCGCCCGAAAAGATTTGCTCGCGATCTTCGCTTTTTATAAAGTCATCAACCGTCTGGATTCTATCCCATTTATACGTTCCCGCAAACCAACCGCTGCCGGTATGTTCGACTTTATCGGTGTATTTGAGATAAGCATATTTATCGGCTTTCTCGCCGAACGTTTCGTTTTCTCCGACAAATGCCGCCCACGATGAAGAATATTCCTGCGTTGTGTAATACACGTCGGCTTCAAGAAGTTTGTCCATAGGCTTATTAGTATTGAACGCCACAAAATGGCTGTCGCAAGCACCGACATAGAGTTGGAATCCATCGGGGTATCTGACAAATCCCACGAATTTGTCCGTAACAACGATTGTTTCGATGTCCACGCAATTGACGTATGGCTTACCATTGATTTCGCCAAAGGTATATTGCTTTGAAATATCGTAATTCACCTCGGTTATCGTATTGCCACCCGTCGCTTGCTCATCGATGCTCTCGTCAAACGGTCGATATATCGAACTTATGGCATAGTGCCTCACCGCATCCGATTTCACGGCCAAATCTTTGACTTTATACTTGTAAAACACTCCGCTGGAGTTGAGATACTCCAACTTATAGTTTGTAAAACTTATTGAGTCGTTAATTGTGGTCGAGATATTGATTGAGGACGCTCTCAAGTTTTTGTCCTTACCGCTTGGCTGATAGACGTACACAAACAGTTCTTTGTCAACGCTCTCGGCGAGTTGAATGATTTTCAACGAATAATCGGTTGCGCTCGCGGGGTAATGGCCCGCGTCAAAAGATTTGTCCTTTTTCAAATCGTCCAAAACGCTCGAGTAGGTTTTGCTTTCCTGAGCATAAACAATGACGGGCGTCTGCACCGTGAAGTACACAGTGCAGAACACCATAATGAAAGCGAGCAGAAAAGCGATCCCTCTCGTTCTCATTATTTTCGTCATAGCTCGATCACCGCCTTGTCGAGCGTTACTCCGCTTACGCTAATGGACAATCCAAAGTGCAAAGTTACGCTTGATTTCCCATCATACGACGTCAATACGAGTGTGAACATGTCGGGGTAGCCCTTTCCTGTGCAATCGCTGATTTCCGAATCAGGATACAATGCCTTCAAAATGTCGGTCAAACCGCCTTTTGGCATAAGTTTTAAAGACTTTTTGGTCTTTTCGACCACAAACCCTTCCGCCAAATTCGTTTCGTCCGACAAATAGTGCGTTTCCCCGTCAACGACAAACTCCAAATTGCCTTCCGCATTTTTGTTGGGAACAATTTTATAAGAAAAGTCTTTAGTTTCTTCCTTATTAAACGCCCCAAAGGTGTATTTGACGTCAACCGACATAGGGCTTTCCGGAGTCAAAACGTATCCGCCGGACGAGTTCATAACATCCTTGCCGTTTACGGTTGCATAAAACGTCTTAAATTCACTTTCAAAACCGTCTGTGAAATGTGCGCAAACGCCGATAGCCACTACAATAACCATTACGATGAGTATGTAGGATACAATCCTACCTGCGTTGCTTTTCTTCATACGTCACCCCTTATATGTAAAGGGTATCGTTTGAAAGAGAAACGCCGTTAACACCCGAAGTCGTGCGAACACAAAGAGTTTTGGTAAGACCGGTGTTTTGCTCGGTAACAGTCACAAGAACGTAAGGCAACCTGTTGTCCTGGTATCTCAAGAACGTTGACCTTGCGCCACCGCCACGGCCATAAACGGCACCTTGTGTGGACGAATAAACGTCTTCTGCTATCACCTTCAACTTGCCGTTTTCAATCAAAAACTTGTTGTAAAACGCATAACTGCTTTCAACCTGCATGAAAGTGTAGATGTATTGATCCGAGTCCCAAAGGTCTGCAACGCGCACTTCTTGCTCAACCTCGCTTGTTCCGGTGATTGTGCCGTTTGAGTCAAAAGTCTCTCGTTTAAGAACAAGCGTACCATAAGAAACGCCCGAAATCTTATAGTTTGGGGTGAATCCTTTGCCAACTACACCGAAATCGTTGTCAAAATTGATGTCGAACAAGTATGTCTGACCGCTTTTCACTTCAACAATATCAACGTTCCATGCGTCATCGTGTTTGACTGTCGCACCTGTTACGATGATATCCATCTCGGAAGGATTGCCGACGTAGATAACCTTGCATTGCGCCGTGAAACCGCCGTCTCTCGTCTTTACTGTGATGACAATCTCCGCTCCATCAAACGCTTTTTTGCAAACCACGGTTGCGGTTGCACTGCCGTCGGAATCGGGAGTAACGGTGACATAATCTGTGACGGTTTTGTCGTTGTTCGTTTCTTGATCAACCCATGCGACAGACCAATCTACCGCTTTGTTTTCTGCCTCGACAGGTGTAACTGTTGCGGTGAGTCTTATAGACACCGTGTGGCCGGGGTTTGCTTCGCGCGGTGTGGAAGACGCGGCAAACAACAATTTTGCGGGCATATTGTATGCAGTGTCAACGCTGTCGTTTACAACCAAAGAACCATCTTCAAGTTCAACAACGGACGCAGGGTTTTTGTTTGCCTTGTCAGCCCTTACCGCAATCAAGATTGATGCGACGACACCTGCCATAAGCACGATAATGAGTGAGAACGCCACAATCCATTTGATGGTATCGGAGCGTTTGTGTTGATTAAATTCTTGATACATAATCTTTTCTCCTTTTTTAGATTTGATGTAAAAAACTACGGCTCACTTAGGCAAACCGTAGCCTTTTACGGGAATTATGCTTTATCTCAAAAGCATATTGAGGAAGGTCTTGTCCGAAGTCCTTGCGGGCTTTACGGGACATTCATACACTTCGCCGTCTTCGTCATAAGAACGAACAGCATAGGTGTTGCCCTTGACAATGTTTCCGTCCGCGCCTTTCATTTCAAAAGGTTTAACCACGAGTTCTGCTTGCATTGCATCTCCGAATACGACGTCAAGAACGTTGTAACCGCCTTTGTCGGTATCTTTGTTGGGCGGGACGATTTGGATGCGAATATCTTTGCCTCGGACTATGCCTCTGATGAAATAACCGAAATAGGTTTTGCCGTTGCTTTCAAAGGTTTCGCGTTCAACCATAATGTTATTAGCCATGCTTTTTCACCTCCTTATTTCTTCTTCCCGATGGTACGGGAAATCACTTTTGCCTCAGCTTTGGTCTTGCCTTCACCAAGAGCCTTTTTGTACTTGTAAAGTCCTGCGTGGTCGCCTTGCGCCTGAAGATAACCGGAGCGAAGACCTGCTTCGTAATCGGTCAACTGTTTACCTTCTTTGGGGCCATGTTCATGGACTTTGTTCTTTCTTTCGGATGCGTAACTCTTCGCACGTTTGGAAGGCACGCTCCATCTACGTTCAGCTTTTGCTGCCATTGTAAATCTCCTTTACCCGTATAGCCGTTGGTGCAGCTTTAGAATAATTTTCGTTGCCCGTAATGCCGTTGGCTAAGCGTGAAAAATGTAGATATTAAGTTGTAATTTGATGCTTACCAATCGGCTCAATGAAACACCTCGTTTCGTGCGACTTTGTTTGGAAGGTGGCCACCTTTATCTCTCGAAAAGTCCAAAACGAAAATGTCGATTTTGTTTGTCCGAATAGGCTTGCACACGATTGTATCCATATAGCATAAATTTGCTAAAATGGCAGTTTAGTTGTCCACAATTAACACTTTAAGTGTATGTTATGGATAGTTTTACAAAAATCTCAGTCTATATACGACCTGATGTAAGCACTTGCTTTTACCCTTTTGCCATCGACGTTTACTCTGCTTGAGAAGGCTTCGTCGAAGAGTCTGTCTCTAAACTTCGTGCGTGCAAAATAGGTGTCGGTGCTTATGGTATAAGCTTCCAAATTTTTGTCGCGCGAAAGCGAGAGTTTTTGCTTTACGATATATTCTTCAGTGCGATACACGTTGTCCGCATTCTGCAAGAAATCTATCGGCTCGAGATCATCGAAATATAATGCTTCCATTGACTTTTCTCCTTTGCCCGTAACCTTGATAGCACAGTGTTTTTTTTATAACGAACTCTGCAGATACTCTTGCAGCAGTCTGTTTTGGTTTTTGATAGACTCTCTTGTAAGGTGCCAATCTTCGGCTATAACAGCCTGCGAGTTGTTGTACACGTACAACGAAAGATAGAGAGCAAGCATCTTTGCCGGAGCGTTTTCCATAGCCTTGTTGTACCTGTTCACCTTCTCAATAATCGCCAACGGTTTGACCGTATCCGCGCTTTTGTCGAACATCTCTTTCATGCTGTAGTAGTAACGAATCTCTCTGAGGTCTGCCTGTATTTCTTGACGTGTCATCATCTTATTTGCCTCCTGTTTGTTTCCCGAATTTTTTGATTATCGATTGCAAAGTTTTTTTATCTGCGTCGTTGCAAGTTGAGTACAACCGTTTCAATAGTTCTTCTTGCGCATAGGAGAGATATGTTTTTCCAAGATAATAGTCTTCTTGAACATAAACTCCGCCGTTGTTGCCTACAGAAGTATAGATTGGATAGGAAAGTGAAAGTTCCAAAACGTCGTTTTGTATGGTTTGTCTAGACACTCCGAATTCAAATGCTAAATTCGCCATCTTTTCATAGCGTCTTTCGCATAACAACTCTAAAAGCGCCTGCCGACGTTCTAATGCTTTCACTTTCTCACCTCCTTTGCCTTCGTTGGCTCTATTCTCGCAATCAAATGTCAAGGTTTATTTGACATTCGAAAAACTTTTTAATTTTTTGTCGGGGTGATAAAGAAAAACGCCCTGACAAACAGTAGTTCAAAATTGGAACTATCTGCTCGCCAAGGCGTTTACGTCCTTGCTCTGACACCCGAAGGTGTTTCACGAACACTTAACTATATGGTATTTAGAAAGGATTTATCAGGAACACTATTTCAGTTGGACCTTTCTGTGCCGTATAATCGAATATAAAATTGTCAATTGCTTGCTACAACTTTTAAGTTGATTTCCTTTCTGGTGTGACGTTTGCTGAAGATCACGGCTTTGCACGTGTCGCACTTGATTCTCAAACTACCGTCATCACCCTTAAAACCAATGATTTTTCTTCCACAATTCGGACAAAAAAGACTCACTGGCGCAAGGTTTGAAGATTCCACTTGTACCATCCTCCTTTTCCCAAGATACATGAAGAATTGTATTTAGCCCACTGCTTTGATAGGGGTGGGAAGTCCCGTATCGCAGGAAGACTATCTTCTGCACCCAAATATGAATAGTCACTCTAAGGCGGGGCGTGTCTTAGTCGGCAACTATGCAAATTTCATAAATATCATCATAATAGATTTGAGAATCTCCCACTCTCAACCAATGATAAACTTGATTAGTTTTGGTGACGATACCTTCTTCTAGAAGGTAATGACCGTTTTTATAGTATTTTAGTTTGATTTCCGTGCCGCGCCTTATTCTGCAAAGCACCGCAGATATTTCTTCTTTGCTTTCTTCGGACAACTCTATTTTTTCAATCCGAGAACGTCTTTCTATACGACTTTGAATTTCTTCACTCAAGCCTTTCAAAGCATCAAAAGGCAAAAACTGTGCCGCGCGATTTAAGTCATCGTTTCTATTCGCCATTATGTCCCCCGATTAGTTTGTTTCTTGTGATTTGAGTCGCGCCTTCTTGCAGGTCGAATGCCCGTAGCATAGCGTTTTTGCCAAATCTATCCTTGATTTCCAGCACGGCATTTTCAAGTTTACGCTCTCTTTCAAGTGCCTCGACATCGGTGAAAAGGTCATATCCTTCTGCCGATTCGTCCGCAAGCCCCGAAAAGCAAATGCCAAGTCTTCTTATCGGAACATCTTTGGATATGGTTTCATAGTACAACCTATCCACATACTCTTTGACAACGGAATATACGTTTGTGCTGTTTGCCATTTTCATAGTTCCGCCGGACTGCGGGATAACATCCTTTGAGTATCCGACGAAGATACCGACGTGACTTGCTATAAGATGCTCTCTTATCAGCCTTTGGCAACCCGATAATGCCATTTCCTGAATTACAACATGCGCTTTGTCATAATCGTAATCGCTAAATAGAATTTGAGAGTTGGAAATGGATTTTGACTTGCTCTTATAACTTTTTATTTCGGCAATGGTACAAGACTCTCTCCCGTTTGCGTGGTCTATCAGGATTTTGGCGTTCTTACCAAAATTCCTATACAACAAATCTTCGGGCGCATGCGCAATACCTTTCATAGTATATATGCCGTATCTTGCAAGCCTATTTGCCGTACCTTTCGCGATATTCCAAAAGTCGGTTATAGGAGTATGTTCCCAAAGCGTTTCCTTGAAAGATTCTTCCGTCAGTTCACCTATGTGATCCTTGCAATGTTTTGCCGTTATATCGAGTGCGATTTTAGCAAGAAACAGATTGGTTCCTATACCACAAGTTGCCGGGATATGAGTTCTGATTGCAATTTCGTCAATGATTTTCTTTGCAAGTTGCTTTGGTGTGAGATTATAGACGGACAAGTAGTCAGTGACGTCTATAAATGCCTCATCTATGGAATATTGATGAATATCTTCTTCGGAAAAATAGTCAAGGTAAATCTCAAATATGTCGGCACAATACTTAATATAAAGGCTCATGCGCGGGAGCGCGACAATATACTTGATGTTTTGCGGAATCTCAAACAGCCTGCAACGATTTTTCACTCCCAATGCTTTCATCTTTGGGGATATTGCAAGGGTAATCGCACCTTTCCCGCGAGATTCGTCTGCAACAACGAGATTGGTTTCAAACGGACTTAACCCACGCTCGGCACATTCTACAGAAGCGTAGAAAGACTTCATATCAATGCACAAGTATGTCCGTTGTTTTTCCATATCTCTCCTTATTCCAAATCTTTCAGCACCTTTATGGCTATCCCTTGAATTGCTATATCGTCAAAAAACATATCTTCCATTTTGTCGTTTTCGGGATGGAGTCTTATCTTTTTGCGTTTGTTGTCCAAATAGTAGCGTTTGAGCGTTGCCTCGTTCCCGATAAGCGCAACGACAATTTGCCCTATCTCTGCAGTTTCCTGCTGGCGAACAATAACCAAATCACCGTCGTTAATCCCTGCGTTTATCATGCTATCGCCCTTTGCTCTCAAAATGAAGAACTTGCCCGATCCCAACAACTCTTTTGAGAAAGTGACGTAGGATTCTATATTTTCTTCGGCAAGTATCGGTCCGCCACAAGCAATCTCGCCAACGATAGGTAAACGATTGTTATTGCATATAGTATTCGCAATTTCTTTTGTTTGCAAATCACCGAATTTGCCCTTTTTGTCAATCTCGCCACGCTTGATAAGTTCATCCACGTATCTGTACGTCTGTGTCGTTGACAAACCAACTGCGTTCGCTATTTGTTGAAGGCTCGGATATGTTCCTTCTTGAAAATAACAATCGTTGATGAGCGTCAATATTGCCGACAATGTTTGTTCGTTTTTGCTGCGCATAAGGACTCCTTTTTGTTCTAAACGAAAAATGTTTTTCATTTAGGATAATTCAATTATATTGTTACGCAATAAGAAAGTCAATGATTTTTCGGTGGGAATTTTATGGAAAAATGCGTGGTGTCCCGTTATTGGTACAACCATGTTCAAAATGAAAAAATCAATGGTTTTATGTTGTCTTTCGACAGCGGATGATAATCGGGGCTTTGACTTTTGCAACGCTCGATAAAAAATAGTCAGACAGAAATGATACAGGACTTTGAAACACCACAAAACCTTTATGTTTTTGCAACCTGTTATACAATTCAAAAAAAATATCCTATCCAATTTTTTATCTCGTCGCTTTGCTTTTTCGTTGCAAAAGCCGTCTGCCCCGATTACATCGTTTTGTGTCGAAAGACAAAACAAATCAAACGCAAGGCAAGAACAATGGATGTTACCTTTATGTGCTTTTTCCACAAGAAAATACCTTTGAATCCACCTTAATTTGGATATTTTTATACCTAAATTTCTCTAAAAGTTGGATTTAATGTACTCACGCTCAAAAGATATTTCGTGCTATCGTCAATGTAGAAGTTAGCAACCGATTAAGAAATCAAGGGTTGAAAACGTCAAATCTAAAAAAGGAGGAACAAGGCAAATGTTAAGAAGCATTCAAAAAGCATTCGATATAATCAAAGCCGAAGACGCAGAAACCGCCATCACTGTTCACACTATCCGAACTTGGTGTAAACAAGGCAAAATTAAGTGCCTTACAGCCGGCAACAAGGTTCTTGTTGATATGCAAAGCCTCTTAGATTATATCGCTATCAAAGAAGAAAAATAGGAGGAAAAAATGGCACACATTGATGTTACAACAAACAAAAACGGCAGATTACAAGCAAAAATCATGTTTTATGGCAAAGATGCCGTAACTCAAAAGACAAAGTTGTTATCGCGCAGGATTTATAACGATGACAACCTTACGGAAGCGAAGTTCCGCAGATATGCAGAGAAAGTTGCTATTCAACTCGAAGAACAGTACAGACAAGAGTATGTCGAAGGAACTTCCGCTATCCGTAATAACGTCGTTACGTTCTCGGAACTGTGCGACGAATGGAAAGCAAACGTTCTTCAAACGCTTTCAAGAAACTACTATTCAAAGATTTGCGAAGTGCAAAAGCGATTTAACGCATACCTTGAAGAAGTACAGTTGGCTCACAGACCTATATCGGATATAAAGGTAAGAGATGTTCAGTTGTTTCTAAACCGCTTTATGCAACCAAAAGCCGAATTATCCAAGACGGTGAGTCTTATCAAGCCGTTGCCGAAAAAGGTTAATTTTCGGGAACTTGCTCGCGAAGGCATATTAACAAGGAATACTTCGTACTTGATGAACAATGACAATGCAAAAATCTCAGTTGAAAAAGCTCAAGCCATTTGTGAAAAGTACAATCTCGATTTTTATGAGTATTTCGACCAAAAAGCGGAAGTAAAAAAATATGCCGTTGAAACTATCAAAGGCTACAGACGAGTTTTAAGAACTTTATTCAATGAAGCGGTACGCTATGAATGGATAACAAAAAATCCGGTTTCTGCTACGAAGATTACCGCAAACAATAACAACACTTCTCTCAAACCTATTACCGAAAAACAAGTATTCTCTATTCAAGAGTCAAAGGTATTTTTGAAAGCGTTACAGAACGTGCCGGAAGAATTCATTTTCCGCAAGATTTGTGTGAAGTTTATGTTGCTTACAGGCGTAAGAACGTGCGAGCTGCACGGTTTGAGATGGTCTGACATAGACTTACACAATAAGAAAGTCAAAATCGTAAGGAACAGGTTATACACAAAAGATTTCGGAATATACGAGAAAGAAACAAAATCTAAAACGTCAGAAAGAGAAATCCCGTTGACGGACGATCTCGTGGAAGATTTGAAAAAATATATGGATTGGTTCAGGATTGCCGACGATGAATTTGACAATAAATTAGACGAATACTATTTTGCGGTTAATATTTATCGCCAGCCCGAAGGCATAAAAAGCACTAGTCAGTGGTTAAACAAGTTTGAGAAGAAAAACGGTTTCAAACAGGTTTCTTGTCACGGATTACGGCATACATATTGCAGTCTACTGCTCGCCCAGAACGTTCCGATACAAACCGTAAGCAAATATATGGGACACAGCGATTCCACAATAACACTACAAGTTTACAGCCACTTTATCCCGGACACAAAGGAACGAGTGGTAAACGCACTGAATAATCTTATGGACGATTGAGAGAAATCTCGGTCGTCTTTTTTTTGGAGGAAATATGTATATTCCACGATTAAGAAGAATACCCGACGTGGTAAAAGAAATTAGAGCATCCGATCCGGAATCGGTGATAACCTACGCCCTAATTAAGGAGTTAATCAAACAAAAGAAAATCACTGCAATGAAATACGGAAATGCTTGGCTCGTTAACCTTGACGAGCTATATTTTTACTTTCGAGGGAACAAAAAATGAAAAACCTAATTACTTCCGGTAAGTTGCTAAAAATGTTTCTTGCCGAAGATGCAAACACAATTATTCGTCGACCAAACTGCCGAAAGTTTTGCCTTGACAATGATATATTTATGGAAATACACGAAAAGGCTTGGTTAATAGACATTGAAAACTTTATGAGAAAAGTCAACCCAAAATCAATGAGCGAACATTATGAAGTGCCACGTCTGAGAAATCTTCGTTTCTGTGTAAATAGTTGGAACAAGCGTTATAAAAGGTGGCAAATTGATAAGCACGACATAGAATACCTGATAAAAAACGAAAAGATTTTTAGTTTCAAACACGGAAACAGATGGGTGTTAAACTATGACGAAGTGCTTAAAGAACTCAAGATTTACGTCAAAACCTACAAAGGTCACCCGAATGCAAAGAAAAACCGCAAAAAATAGAATTGGTAATGTAATTGGTAATGCGCTTTTTCACGTTCATCTTCTCTCACTTTCTATATATTGTGTCAAATAAAAAGAAAAACCACAATATATTGTGGTTTGTGGCGCACTCACCGGGAATCGAACCCAGAGCTAACCCTTAGGAG
>ENA-UOJO01000716-UOJO01000716.1-human-gut-metagenome-genome-assembly--contig:-P57-NODE-716-length-48413-cov-5.933475_pt1 | contig 48413 bp, 60 predicted proteins | sample MGYA00242351_ERZ723898 | MGnify/ENA metagenome assembly ERZ723898 | reverse complement strand
CGATAAGCTTATCAAGCAAGAAAAAGAGAAAATCCGCCGAGCAAGTGAAGCTTACGACGCAGGATTTGATACACTTGAAGAATACGGAATCAAAAAGCGCACTTATCAATCACGAATCAGTGAATATGAAAGTGCAAAAATTCAACAACCTAAAAAGAAAAATGACACTATTCCTAATGAATTTTTAGAAAAGTGTCAAAATGTACTTAAAATTATAAAATCGCCGGAAGCAGACGAAGCAGCCAAAAACGAAGCACTCCGCACAATAATAGACCATATAACATACGAAAAAGAGGATAACAACCTCGCTATTTATTTTTATCTCTAATCTATATCTAAAAGCAATACGGTGGGCCTCAGGGTGAATTAGGCGCTTCACTTCGCTATCTTTCACAGCGCTATTCAATGCCGTATCCGGAGCTTAAAGGTTTATTAACGGACATCGGTGTGGAAGAATAAGAACCACAATGTTATATATGAGTAAAAGCACCGTAAATCTTAAAACTTGCGGTGCTTTTTTGAAAAATATTTAAAAAAATTGCAAAAAAATCTTGACTTTTCACCTATTAGGTGATATAATAAAGACAGTTAAGGGAGGTGATTACCACGAAAAGCAAAAATAAAAAGTCTAAAAAAGCAATACATAAAATTGATTGGACCCAAGTTTTAGTAAACGCTTTCGTAGACTTAATAGTCGGAACGCTTTTAATAATAATCGGTAAACTAATCGAGTAACTTAAAAGCAAGAGGGTTGCAGGACGAAAGCCCTCGCCCTCTTTCCATAGACATTATACATTATTTAAAAGGAGATGTCAATTATTGTGAGTAAAATTTTAATTTCATTCGGCGTGATTTTAATAGCATTTGGACTTGTTAAACTAATTGCTTTTTTGATTCATAAATTCAAAGGAAATTCTGTAAACTGATTTTAACGGAGTTATTAAAATGATAACTGTAGAAACGATGTCATCATCTGATGTTTCAATTACCGATTTTAAATATGCTGATAACATTAACGAAGCGAGAGTATATGATGCTGATTTGTGGCAAGGCGAAGTGTTTGATTATAAATAAGCTTTTGAGTGTGGCGCATATGATTTGATTAACCGATTAGACAACCTTATGGACGATTTCGATAATTTAAGTAACGAAGTGAAAGCTATCGGTGCTGTTTATTCGGATTATCAAGGCGGTTTATTTCTTATAAGGGAGAGTTAATATGGCTATAGAAAATAACGCAGGCGGTCTTATTTCTTATGAATGTTCTGACCTTATAGCTGATGTCCGTGAGGACATCAGCAAATACAGACGAACGAAAAAGGTTGACGTTGCTTGCAGACTTCAAGAGGGTGTTAAAATCATTTTTGATTATGTTTATAACAAAAATGACAAAGAAGAAATGCAGATGTTTCCACCCCTTAAGGACGGCGAATGGTGGGAAAGAATGAGCCTCGGCGAGTTGCTTGCATATCTTATCAGACTTAATAATGTCAATTCAGAATATGCAACAATTAACGAATTGTTCGACGCATCAGGAATGAATATGACCGAGTTCGGAAAGTATTTTGAAATTCCGCCGAGAACATTGCAAGGTTGGATTTACGGAGTTCACGATTGCCCGACATATTTTTTACAACTTATGCAATATAAACTAAAAAATGAAAACATAATATAAGACGAATGCCCCTCAAGGCGCAAATGCTTTGAGGGGTGTTTTTTTGAATTAGAATTTAATAAGAATTTTATTAGAAGTTAATTATATACGCTTACTTTGCAGTAGACATATCTGCCTGTTGCCGGAATATACACATAATCGACTGTTTTTGAAATATGCTTTTTTACAAGAACTGTTGTATTTTTCTTGTATGTATATCTTGTGCCTGTAAGGCTTGATTTTGAATATAAATCTGTTTTCTTTTTCAGCTTATATTTTTTGCCGACAACGGATTTATATTTAACCGTGCTTTTAACCTTTGCAGCGGAAAGATACGCCGTGCTTACCCACTTCTTTTTATATCGTGAGGTGGTAATTCTGCTCCAGCTGCCGCTTGTAGCTGTTACCGTGACTTTTGCACCTTTTTTCAGTGTGCCGACAACCTTGCCGCCGGGAGTGTTGCGCACATATAAATTTGCGTTTTTCGTAGCTACATATCGTATATAGCTTGCTTTTGTTGTCGCTGATTTCTTTTTAGCTGTCTCTTTATTGTCGTTGCTGAATATCCAATAATTTTTAACATTCGCATATTTTTTGAAATTGCTTTCGCTTACAAATGCGGAGTTGCCACTCACGGTTACTTTTGCTGCTTTACGGCTTGCGGTACTGAATTTTCCACTGTAAAGATAAGGGTCATATACGGTTATTGTGCCGCTGTTATCAGCTACAAGTAATATGTAGTGACCGCTTGTAGTAAATAGCCCGCTGCCGCAAGAGCAGATTATATAATAATCTGCAACGCCGTCTTTGTTTTTATCTGTTGAAAGATATTTAATCATCGTCTTGTATGATGTTGTTGTCAAATATTCATCAAAGCCGAAATAATCAGCTACGAACGGCCACGCATTCCACGCCGTACCGTTATTCGCTGTTCTAAACTTATTTTCAACAAAAATTGAAGCGACCGTTGTCGGCAAAATTGCGCCCTTTGAGCTGCTTATAAGCATTGCCGCAGAAGTCGGACCGCAACCGCTCGACTTCATTATCTGACTTGAATTGCCTGTTGACGTATAAGGCGTGTTTGCCCACCTGCTGTCCCATTGGGCATAATATGTCAAGCCTGTGCATTTGCCGAGCAGAGATTTTCCGTTGCCTGTGCTTGAGCCGTCATAACTGATATTTTCCTGCTCAACCGTTGCATCGGGTTCAAGGTCGTTTTCGTCAGATGCAGATGTCGTATCATCGGTTGCGAGGTCTTTTCCCTGTTCAACTTTTTCGGCGGTTTCTTTGCCCTCTGAAATCGCTTCGGCAGGTACGGTCACTTTTGCTTTTTCGGTTTCGGCAGATGTTGCAGCGGTTGTGTTTGACGTTTCGGCAGCGACTGACGTATTAGTCGTGCCGTTCGTTTCAATTTCCACTACGCTGCAACCTGTGAACAGAAATATTATACAAAGCAAGACACATATTATTGCTTTAATTCTTTTCATTTTGTCGCTCCCTTTTACTGAATTTTTGAAGCTGTATCTTTCGCTTCTTTGATAGCTGAAAACACCTTTTTAATTAGCTTGTCATATCCTACCATTGCGCCGTAAGCTACGAATACGCCGTATATAATGGCGGCAACAAAGTAATACCATAGCATTGCATAACCTTTTATTGAACAAAATATGACGTATGTTAATACGGTTATTATGACGGCGGTTATTACCGTTATAATGTTGTATTTGCTGTTCTTGTCTGAAGTTACGGATTTAATAACTTCGGTGATAATTTGAGTAATAAATATTAAAATGGCAGTTGCAATAATTGCAACAACCACAAGTGATTTATAGTCCATTTAATACACCTCTTATTTATGCGCCTGCTGATTTAGGTATTTACTCATTCTGTTAAGCGCATCGGTCACTTGACCGTTGCACCCCTGCTGATGAAGTCCGTCAAGGCAAGCTGTAATTGCATAACAAAGCAATGTTTGTTCTTTTTTTAATTCTTTAATTGCTTCATCTTGCTTTTCGTCTAATTGAGCTGTTTTTTCCTGCTCTTTTTTCTTTTTATCCCGCCATTTAACTATTGCAACAGCGGCACTTATGATATTACCGAGTGCTAAAACAACCGCACCGATTAGTATTATTTCATTTGCTACAGATTCCATTGATTTTTATACTCCTTGAGGTTTATGCGGCCATTTTATTATATACGGAAATTTTGCCTGTTCAGGAATATCACGCAAGGCTTTACGGTAAGCGATTATCGCTTCGCCGTTTGCGTTTTCCCTGTCCGGCAATACGTCTTTATCGGTTGCTTCAAGCAGCTTGTTTCGCTTTTCCCTGACCTCCGCTGCGAGTTGTTCTTTTTCTGCGTTTTTTGCTTTTTCAAGCCATTCGCCGAAATTTTCTTTGATGTCTTTTTCAAGACTTTCACGATATGAAGTTTTAATTTTGTAAACAATATAATCATACGTTTTTGTTACGTTGCCGTCATCATCGGTTATTTCATTTTCGGAAACAACGCTGTCAAGAAGTGATATATCCGCTTCGTTTCCGTTTCGTGTTATAACGACCTTTTCCGGCGATTTTGCGCTTTGCACTTTCATATCTTATTACTCCTTTCAAAATATTTAGGTCTTTGAAATATGATTTGATATTAACTTGATAAAAATTATAACAGTCGGCGTGTTTAGTCCAGCCAAGATATGAAAAGATGCCTGCCGCTTGATTGTAAGTCGGCTTTCTGCCCTTTTTCATACGTTTTTTAGCTTTGCTTATTCTGCGCCTAAACCGTTTTGTTATTTTCTTTCTTACAAGGGTATGCGTGCGGTAAAAGCGATAGCCTACGAAATCTAAAACTCTGCCCACACGTTCAACACCTTTTTTGCTTGTATGTTTCACCGCATATTTGAATACTTGCCAGTTATCATTGAGCTTCAAGCCTATTGTTGCAAGATATTCGGATATTGCAATGCGTATTGTATGCAGTTTTTTCTTGTTAGGTCCGAATATTTCGAGGTCATCTATATTGCGGATATAATAAACTGCGCCAAACTGTTCTTTTATTTTATGGTCTAATTCAGTTAGCATAAAATTAGCAAACCACGTTGACGTGTAAAATCCCATAGGTATGCCCTTATCCTGTACGTCAAGTATTGTATCAATAAGCCATAGAATATTGCCGTCTTTAATACGGCGGCGAAATATGTTTTTTAAAAAGCCTGTATTGATTGACGGATAGAAGCTGTCAACGTCCATTGTCAAACAGTATTTTGTGTTTTTGTAATCTTTGCGCACCCATTTTTCAACTGTTCTTTTTGCATAGAGGTTGCCCCTGCCGGGAATACAACCGCAATTATATATATATACATACTTTTCATTATTACAGGGCTTAATATTTGAATTAACGCCCATTGTATGCACAGGTCGGGGAAAAATTCGGGGCAGCAAACTTCACGTTTTTTGTTATTAGTGCCGACTGTAACCGTTTTCATTTTACACGGTGACGGCACATAAGATTTGTTAATTAAGAGATTTTGCAATATCAAAGCGCAGCCGTCAACATCTTTGAGTACACGCTGAACATCGGGACGTTGCTTTTTATATTTTGCGGCATTTAATATTGCCAATTTTAGATTGCCTAAATCATAGACATAATGGTATATGTTGTTAATTCTTTTCATTGCTTGTTCACCTCAAGGGCTTTCATATAATTTACTAACCCCTGCCATTATCGGTTCTGTTTTTTTCCGAGCGGAACGGAGTTTATTGTGCGGCATAGAAAAGAATTATTGAACAATTAAGGCGGCCGAAAGAGCGGACACGAGTATTAGCATTATTAGGCGCAACCGCAAACAACCCTCCCGCAAGAGAGAACGGTCAGCACAACAAACCCCTTATTTTTTTATAAAATTTTAACACTATGCGTTGGGGGAAAAGTCCCCCAAACCCCCTTATTGATAATGGCGATAAGCAAGGCGGCCGAAAGAGCGGCCACGAGTATGCGCATAAGTAAGCGCAACCGCAAACAACCCTCCCGCAAGAGAGGTTTCACCGCCGAAACGATACACATAATCATATGCAGCTAAAGTAGGGCTGCCTGTTTGCATATCACAATAACCACTTTCAGATGTGCCGTCAGTTTCGTCGGGCATAAGTACCCACGGCAAATCGCTGTCATATCCGAGCTTTGTTATATATCCTGCGCTTGATGCTTTATATCCTATTTTTTTGTATTCATCTATTGCCATTCGATTGGTATCGCTGCTTGACCTAACGCCATACAAATTAGGATTAGTCGTTACATATAATTCACCCTCTCTGCAAACTATGCCATTGACATAAGTATAACCCGATGAAAATGGATATTCAACGCCCAAGAGTACAAACGGATTATCGTTTAACTCTGAATTATATAAAACGCCCGCTGTTTTATCTGCAATATCGGAGCATATTCCTGTGTATTTATTAACCTCGACCATACTATCATCAATAGAAGTTATCGGGATTGCTTCGCCGCTGAATGTTGCTTTCACCACAGTTTTACTATCGCTGATTTCGACAGTTTCAACATCTGTTATTGTTCTGCGTGTTGTGCAAAGTTGATATACCGTTCCGTCAGTATCTGTATCTTCCGCTTCAACGGTATCATCATCTGTAGGTTCATATGTGCCTTTTTTAAGGTCAAATGTTATATCAACTTTCATACCTTTGTGAATTTTCACATATGTAAGGTCAGAATCAAATAAATCGCTTGATACAAATACATTTGTTGCAGTTGAATAATAACTCTCAACATCAGCAACACAGTCAACGAATTCATCATCGGTATATCCTTTAAATATCGTTTCAGAATTTGTAGTTGCAAACATTACTGTAACAAGAAATTGATACATAAACCAAATATCAACGCTAACGTTGTGCCAATTATCGCCTCTTGCAGATGCCATATTTTCCGCTATAAAATAGCCGTACTTCAATGTACCGTCCTGTTCTGCCACGCTGCAACCTATACGGTCATCATCGGAATCTGCCGACATTGAAAATGCCGCCAAATACACAAAATCAAGTTCGTTGCCGTCAGCGTCCAAAAATGAGGGCCATACTGCATATCCTGTCAGCTTTTCGCTACTTATATACCAGTATTCTTTATCATTCGCATTATCTATCGAACGCTTAAAATAGAACTTCGGAAACTGCACCATAACCTGTCCGATACTGCCGTCCTCAATGTAATTTGCATCGCCTATGTATGAGGTTACCGAACCGTCATCGGCAAGTGTGCAGCGTTTAATATCAGAATACGGATATATGTTTTTGAAATCGTTTACGGCGATTTCGCTGCCTATACCGATAGCAAATTGTTTGCCCGCTGCTGCGCCAACTCTGGTTAACGTTGCCGATTTCGTTTTGTGGTCGTAACAAACGCCGTATTCCTTGAGTGTTGAAAAATCGCTGAACATAGTATTTTCAACCTGTTTCATCGGCATACGATATAGTCTGCCGTTTTGTTCGCACATTATATTTGCATTTTGGAAATCGGAAACATCAACCTCCGATGTATCTGTGCGTGGTAATTCCGTTAAATCTACTGCTTTTGTTGGCATATTTTATACCGCCTTTCTTTTTATTCAACCGGATATGTTGCCTGAAATCTGTAAAATGTATTTGCGGCTAAATTTTCATAACCGAATGAATACATCGTTACGATACCGTCTGCGCCTATTCTTATTGATGTTGAAGGTAAATCACCCTGTGCGCTTGTTTGACAAGGTACTCCTATAACTGTCAGCGGACGTATTCCCGACGGCAATGTCATAATATAAACGGATTGGTCTTGCGTTATTGCTATGTTTATTTGAAACGTCATCATAACGCAAGCTATGCCGTTTTTTACATAAAATTCATAGTCGTATATATTAAATACATTTGATGAAAAGGTGACCTTGCTTTTATATTCGGTTGTTTTTGCAGATGTAACTAATGTAGTTACCGACTTTTGCAAAGTTTTTAAAGCGTTTATTGTTGACCATAATTTTGAAACAATATTTTCAATTGTATCGCCGACCGATATATTGGTTAATGTTTGACCCGTTGCAAACTCCGGCACTTGTTCGCTGATTGCAAGGTTTTCGACATTTTCCAAACCGACATCCGATTTAGTTGTTCCGTGCGGATTGGTTTCACTTGTATGCGCTTCAAATTCTTCTTTAGTTACATACTGAATACTTTTGATTACCGCCGAAACCGAAACATCGGACGATATAAGCAGCATTGCCGATATTTTATTTTCGACGCTTATACCGCTTGAACTGCTCGGTATCAGTTCTATGTCATCACTCGAATTAAAAACGGCAAATAATATTTCGCTGCCGTTATCGGGGTCTGTGGCATATACGCCGAGTTCGTTCCACGTTGTATCTTTGGTAATGTCTGAATTTGTATAGTCATTTCCATTAAGAACAACATTATTTTCGTTTCTTGTTATGCTACTTATATCAATGTCAAGCAGCGGATTTATAAGTGTTGTTAAGGTTGTAAGGTCTGTATTCAATTTTTGACCGTTACCAATTTGCAGTTTTGTGAATTGAATTTCAGAGCCGGACAATCCTTTTACAAGCAGCGCAATACCGCTTTTAGTTAGTGTTGGCTCAACCATATAATCACCCCTCAATTAAAATATTTCCGTTTTCGTCCGTGCAATATTTGCCGTCATAAGTAAAGTATGTAAAATCCGCTGCCGTTCTCATATCGAATGTTTTTGCAGATGATTTTATAACGCAAGTGCCGACATTGATATTTACGGATTTATTGACTTTGACATCGAAGCCGTCAAGTATTGCACTTTTTCTGTTTATACCGTTTAAAATTTTTAAAATATCGCTTATGTCGTAAACGCCGGGATTGACAAGCTCAAGCTTATAATGATTAAAAGATATGTTGTTTCTGTCATACCATTCGATGATATTAAACTCGCCGCCGTAATTAGAATATTCTTTAAGAGCCTGTTCAAGTGCTGATTTCGTGCAAGCTGACATTTTTGTTTTTAAGCCTGTTTTAAGCATTGTGCGTTTTTTGTCCAAGCTGTAATATTTGCTGTAAAAATTGATATTTAATTCCCACGCAAACAAGTCGCATTCTTCATCGTCAAGACTGTCTATCATATTCCATACGGAGAGCTTATTAAGATTTTGAGATGACCTTTTTATTATTTCGCTTAAAAACTTTGCAAAAAATATATTAAAATCATCTTTTTGCATAAAGTAAGGCAGAAGTTTAATAATGTCGACATCGTATATTTTCACATTATTTCTCCTCCTTAACCACAAATGCTATTGACGTGCTGCCGCATATGGCAACATAATTTGCCGGGACTGTTGAGCTATTTAAGTCCGATATTTCAACTTTATATGCGCCGGCTTGCATTATATACATTTGTAGCTTGTCTTTATTTATTTGCCGTCCGATTTTTCCGCATTGCCAAGCCTTGAAATCTTCAACTGCCTGTGTAATATTATCTTTGACTGTTTCGACCTCATCATCGGGGCTGATATATACGGTTACTGAAATTTTATAACTTAATATTTCAGCGTTTTTTACAATAACTTTATCGTTAAAGCAGCGTACAGAATTATCGTTGCAAGCTTCGCTGATTAGCTGAAGCTCGGCATCTGTCAGCTGTGTGCCGTTTTCTCCGATAACATACATTAAAACAGTTCCCGGCACTTGCTTCGGAATAATCAACACAGCTTCTTCACCGCCGTTATTGTCACGATTGAATGTTGCCGTGTTATATCCCGTAATTGTGCAACTGATTTTTTGTTCAGATGCCGTTTCTGATGTTTTGCAATATACTGATACTGCTGTATCGCTGACATATTCGTCCGGGATATTTTCTGTGCTGAACGGATATGGATTTAACGATAAATTTGTTAATGTTATCAGTTCCTCATCATTTGTTATATAAACATCGGCTATATTTTGGTCTGCGCTTAATGCGTGATATTTATAGTAGCCTTCCGTTCCTGACGCATATCTGCTTTGCGATAACTGAATACGCTCTCGGTATGTGTCGTCATCTTCCTCGTCAACACCGCCCGATGTTACCGTAGTATTTGATACGCTGTCTATATATGCTATCGAGCTTACAAGGCTGCTTATTTCGCCGACTGCGATGTCATTATATTCCGTTCCGACTTCCGAAGCTACCGCATTAACCGATACGGACATTTCGCCTTTTGAAAGAGTAACAGATTCCATTGTTTCAAAATAATGCACATAGTCATTTGTAACAATAGTGCCTTTCGGAATGTCTATATCAACCGTTACAGGCATTTCAATGCTGAACTGTATCGTTGTTGTTGCCTGCGTTCCCTCAATTCTTTCAACACCGTAAGCCTCGCCGTTAGCGTCAAGGACTTCGCCTGTGGCATTTTGTAAAAACTTCTGCTGCGTTTTTTCGTCAGCGGTAGCAAGAAATGATATAACTGTTGCAATGAGTGCTTCGGCAAATATTCTGCGCTCATCTCCGGGATATAACGGTTCTTTTATTTCGTCCTCGATTTTCTGTAAAAAAATGTTATATATTTCATCGGCGTTATGTTCAATCAAACTCATCTTCAGCCTCCTGTTCCTCTACCTTTGTGACTTCAAGATTTATTTTAAAGCTACCGTCACTTGTCTGCTCAAGATTTACGTCCTGAATGTCAACTCTCGGCTCATAATCTTCAAGTGTTTCTATAACGTCATTCTCGACGTCATCTTTTACTATTTCAACAGGGCGGTCAATGTATGATACGTCAATACCTCTTATACGGTCATACGGTACTTCGCCCCGAATTATTTTTATAAGATTTTGAGAGGTAACCTCTGCGTTACCGTTTCCCTGTGATAACATATCTGCACCTCTAACAAAGCGATAATGAACTCAAAGCAATTGTTTTATTGTTTGATAATGTGGCATAATCGCCGCTCACGCTTTTTATTGTATATTTTTTGTTCATTTCGGATTTCGTCACTTTTGTTTTATCTTTATATTTGCTGCCTGTAATCTTGACTTTTGAGCCGACCTTTGCCGTTTTCTTTGTTACGGTTTTTGCCTTGCTGTTTTTAGTTTTTTTCTTTTTTGACGCCGCTAATTTTTTAGCGTCCTTTTTGTATTTTTTCTTTGTCGATTGCTCAAACTCTAACGCTATTGAGCAAGAAAGCATATGCCCTTTGTTGTCAAGCTCGACATCGGAAAGAGATGCCGATGTCAGCATAAGATACGGCCCGAATTTCTTGCCGCCTATGCTTAATTTTCCTGTTTTGCCTATCAGCTTCTTATAGCTTTGAAATTCCGAGCGTGGATTAACGCCCGCTGCATATAGCGGTTTAATTGTAAATGATACAATTTGCGCTTTCAGTCCTTTTTTAGTCGTTTTGCTCTTGCCTTTTTTATCGGTTTTAGTAACTTCGTTAATTTCATATTTTGTTGTTAAACTCTCAATGAGATTTATTTTCTTTTTACTGCATTGAAATTTCTTGTTATACCATTTTGCTTGAACTGCCATAAAATCAGCTCCATATCTTTGCAAGGATTGCGCCGCTACCGTCCTCAAAAACGGTAAATACAACCAAATCCTCTTTGCTTAATGATGTTATATCTATGAAATCGGGTACGCAAAGCGCAGCCGATATATTATTCGTATTGTTAATATTCACTTTTACACGGCGATTTTCAACGTCAATATTGTTGATTTTACCTTTGTTTATTTCGTTCATTTAATAATCCTCAATAGGGTATCTGAAAAAGAGCTTTGATTTGTCATTAACAAAATCGTGACGGATTTTATAAACGTAAATCTTGCCGTTATAATTTTCCGCTTTTGCGTTGATAAGATGTAGTACACTTCCGGCGGCATAATCAGTCTTTAAATCCGTGCTGACCGTTCCGCATAAAGCGATTTTGTTTGCATTTCGCAAAATACCTTTTGCAAATCTGTTAGCCTCTCCGACTGACGTTGCAGGTGTACTGCCGTCATATATCAGCGTTTCGGTGCTTCCGTTATTTGCTGTGAATTTTCCCTCAAGGTAGCCGTTTTGCAATTTGCCAATTCCGTATATCTTGTCAGTATTATCGCTGATTGAAAATTCATCATCAATTTCGACTTCAAAATCGCCCGATGCGGCGTTGTTTTCAAGTGTGTTTTCGTTAAAAAGAATGATTTTTTTATTGTAAAATATAATCCCTATGCCCTCTAAAAAGCATAGCTGTTTAAACTGCTGAAAAAATGAGATGTTGTCAAGGTTTACCGTCTTGTAAAGTCGGTCGGCTGCATTTGACATATCAATGGTAAAATCCATTTCGGCGGCGGCTTTTTGTGCAAATTTCGATAATTTCACATCTTCAAATGTAGCCTGCTGCTTCATCGGCGCATAATAGGGAATTGACTTTGCAAATATTTCGCATAGCCCTCTGCTGAACTGTACTCTGTGCGCATACATTACGCCTGTATCGCATTGACCGTCTTTGATGATTATTTCATCATTTTTTGACATTTGCCATTTCTGCCATAAGCAGTCGCTGTCATCGAATTTCAGATATAATCTGCTGCTTTTATTTGTTGCGTAATCTTCATATACGCACTCAAGCAAATATACATCGTCAAGAATATCAGTACCGTTTACTAATAATTTCATTTTATTCTTCCTGTTGTTTCCACGGTGGGAGCGTTTCGACAGATTGGTCTGTGTCATATATCGGAATACGCAGGTCAATACCTGCTTCAAGGATTATATAATCCGAATATGCCGAATTAAAATCAATAATTAGGTGAGCGAGCTTTTCGTCATCATAAAATTGCAGCGCAAGTTCATCGAACGTGTCGCCCGCTCTTGTTGTATATTCATAATATCCGTTTACTCTTTCCATTTTTTAATCCTCTTGAGTTACTAACGAAATCCAATTATTAAACCAATCTGCAAACTCATATTTGTTTTCCTCAAGCTCATCTATAATATTCTTATCTTCGCTTGAATTGCCCTCGTTATGAATTTCGGGGTGATATTCAAAGCCCGAAAAATCATAATAAATGATTGTTGTGCCGCCCATATCTCCGAGAGAGAAGTTGTCAAGGTTAATAAGTTCACCTGCAAGCTGCAACGGCGTTGCCTGCTGCTGCGTATTAACACCGAGCATTTCGCCTGCTTTTTGCCATAAAGCAATATTTTCATCTCTGACTGACGGCAAAAATGATATAACAGCTTCGGTCTGTCCCGGTACTTCGCCCGCAATTGACGGTCCATTTGTAAAACCGCCCTCTGCAAGGTAGCCGATTTTCGCTATATTCAGCGATTTACCGCCGACTTTCGGTACCCAACTCGGAATTTTGATTTTATTAACGCCTGCAATAAATGAGTTAATACCTGTTATTATCGCATTTATAGGTGCTTTTACATAGCTACCTATTGCCGTAAATATGTTTTTAAAGATATTAACCACATTCTGCCAAGCCGCCGACCAGTTCCCTGTAAATACATTCATTATAAAATTGATTAAATTTGTGAAAATTCCGATTACAGAGTTTATAAAAGGCATAATTGAACTTAACGCACCTTGTAATGCACCTGTAAACATTGCCGCTAATATCTGAATAACGCCTATAAGCGGACTTGCGGCATTTGTCATAAGATTAAGAAGCGCATTGAGTAATTCGCCGATAGGTCCGTTGACTAATTCCGTAATTACGGGCATAAGTGTTTGAAGAAGCTGTATAATTATCGGTAATACAAGTGTTATTGCTTGTGACAATATAGGCATAATCATATTGAGTAAATCAAGCATAACAGGTAGTATTGTTGTTAAAATTTGCGTTGCAAACGGCAACATTTCCAAAACCAAATCGACTATTTGCGGTAATATTTCATTTATAACAGGTATCAAATCTGTAACTAAATCATCAATAATCGGCATTATTTGGGTAAGTGCTTCACTCACAACAGGCATAAGGTCGTTAATGCTATCAAAGACCGTATTTGCAAGCGGTTCTAATGCAACTTCGGCTTGATGTTTAAACATTTCGAGCCGCTCCGCAAAATCGTATGTATCGTTTGCTGCTGTTGAGATTGTTTCGCTGCTTGCCGATAATTCGCTTGCAAAGTTCGATACATCAATGCTGCCGTCCCGTATGGCTGCCGCCATTGTTGAAGCAGCTCTTGTACCGAATATTTCCGAAGCTACGGAGGTTGCTTCCGTCATATCTTTTGCGTTTTTGATTTTATCGGAATATTGTTGCAACCCCTCTTCTGCTCCTATGCCTTCTTTTGCAAGAGAAGCTACGGATTTTTTCATTGCGGCAAGGACTTCGGTATTATTAACGCCTGCTTTATCAAGCTGACTTATAAGTGCTACAGATTCTTCAAAGTCATAGCCTAAATTCTGAAGCTGCGGTGCGAATTTCTGAACATTTGTCATTAAATCGGAGAAGCCTGTCCCAGTGCTTTGCGATGCTTTAAATACATAGTCCATTGCATCGCCCATATTATCAGCGTCAATATTCCACACTTGAAACGCTTTTGAACTGCCCTCAATTACCGTTCCCAAATCTTCATCAAGCATATCAGAAACTTGAAGTGCTTGCTGCGAAATGTCCTGTAAGTCTGTACCCGTCAAGCCGAGCCTTGTATTATAGTCGGCAATTGCTTGACTTGTATCTTCCATTGCGGCGGGCACATTTTCGTAAACGGCTTTCATATCATCTTCAAGTGAGGTTAATGCGTCGCCTGTTGCGCCTGTGCCTATTCTTATTGTGTCATACGCATTGTCGAATTCTTCGCCTAAACTCTCAAGATATTTTCCGGCTTCAACAGTTAATTTTGCTGTTGCTGCAATGCCTGCGCCGACTGCGGCAGTAATAGCCGCTGCTTTGACGTTTATTTTTCCGAGTTTACCCTCTGTATCAGATACCGCTTGACCGAGAGAGGGGTCAATAGAGCCGCAAACCTTAACGATTGCTTCCATAACTTTACCGCTATTTGCCATATTAACCCCTTTCTTTTAATGATGTTTTCTTCTTGATTTGTTGAAGTGCATTTTTTTCATTTTTTCGAGTTTTTCATCTCGGCGTTTTTGTTCTTCCGCTAAATCAGCTGCGGCTTCTGCAAAATCAATAAAAAATGCGCTTATTGACTTCTTTTCAAGCTCTGTTACCGATGTGTGATAAACTCTTGCGTAATCTCTTACGCATTTTCGGACGTGTTTTCCTGTGATTTGGTGGTATCGTCCTTTTCTGTCGCAGCCTCCTCCGAGCCTAACATAAAATTTCTGCCTACCTCCATTATCTTTTTGAGGTCGTGGCCTTTAACTCGTTTGAGGTCGTTAATGTCAATGCTTTTCTGCTCTTTTTCGGCAAGGGCAATAATTGCCATAAAGCCGAGATAAAGGTGCATTGAGTAGTCTGTTTCCGCAACAGGCGAAACAAGCATTGTGCCGCTCTGCTTTTGGAGCGACTGTGCTTTCATACCCTCCGCTTTTGCGAAATGTTCAACAGTTATTTCGTCCGTGTCGTAATTAAGCTCGCTTACGGCCGTACCGTTAATTAAAAGTTTGTTATGAAGTTTGATTGTTTTTACCATAATTCAGTTGCACTCCTTACAAATATTGCTTGAGTTTATTGCCGTAATCTTTGCTGTCGATACGCAAATCGCCTGTAAGTTTGTCATATAAGAATTTTTCAACGCCGTTTTCATAAAGCTGATAGCGCAGCGTTGAAAAATCGTAAGAGCCTTCGCCTGCTTCCTGCGGCTCAATACCGATTTCGGGGATGTTCTTTGACTGCAATTTCAAAAATGCTTTGCAGCCGATTTCTTCTGTATCGCCCGTTGTCTTATTTACAACGGTTTTTACCCACCTAAATTCGTGCAGTTGTGTGCCCGGCGTTACCGCTGCTGCGACAAATTCGCCGTCATTAGTGACATTTGTGTCGATAGCGTCAGTAAGTCCGTAAAGCGGAATATCAATATTACCGCCTGCCTTAATGCTTTGTGTGAGCCATTCTATACTCGGCAGGGTAACGGTTACGTCTTCGCCTACAAGCGTATGATTGATATACCAAGTATCGGCAAGTATAGCTACGTTTTTGTCCTTATTCATCTTCTTCGCTACCTCCTAAAAGTGCCGCATATCCCTCATCGGTATAAACAACGGTAATAGTTGCATCTTTAAACTGCGATGTCGGCGTATCTTGCAATATCCACTTATAGCTGCCGGATTTAATTTCGCTTATTCCTACATCGTCAGCTACAAACTTCGGTGAGCCAATAAGTGCGCCTGTTGATACAAGATTATCGAGTATAGACTGTTCCTCATTTACGATAGACTGAATAAGTCCTACAGTCATAGGCGTATCAATGAGGTTTGCATAACGGTTTATAAAATCATCTGCAAGGTATATCTGCATTGCAATAGACGTATCGAATATTTCCTTGCCGAGTTCGTCCTCGTTTTTATAGTTATAAGCCGCTGTATGACCGCCCCATAATCTCCAATTTCCGCCGTAATAAACAGCTGTCGTAATGCCTGCTGCATTGAGGGTATTTGCATCCTCAATGTCTATGCCCGAATTAAGCGCAGAATCGCCGAAATAGAGGTTATCAATATTAGTCACTTTATTACTTGCAGTTTCAAAAGGTACTCCGTCATTGCTTTCGTCAACAAGCATTTGACGTGCTGCAAACAGAGTTGAAAGGTGATATTTTTCGCCGTTATACTCTGCCATAGGATAGAATATCTTTGAAAATTGGCTACTGTAATCATTGCTTTTTGCCCATTCTTTAGCTTTTACAATAGTGTCAATAGCGTTGCCGTCCTCGTCAACAACAGGAATATCGACATAATCCTGTGCAATAAATCTGCCGTTAATGCTTCTTGCAATTTCATTGATTTTTTCATATACATCGGGGTGTGATGAAAAATACGGCGCAAGTACCTTGCGTGGAATTATACCTGTATTTTGATATACAAGTTTAAGTGCGTTAATTCCCTTGACCTGCCCTGATGATGTTATTGAGCCGATAACTTCTGACTTCATCGTTTCAAACGGCATTGAAATGTCCGAATATTCATAAGTGTTTGTTGATATTCCTTTTTCGGAAATATCGCTGATAACAAGCTGACCTTTGTTGTAGTCATAGCTGACTGTATAATCCGTTCCCTCCGTTTTGCCGTCGAGAGCGAAGCTGTCAACAATCATAAGGCTGTCGGTAATAGTAGCTCGCTTGTTTGTGAATGTTAATGTCCCTGTTTTTTTCGTGCTTGCAATATGCACGGACGGGTCAAGAACATTGATAAATATAACAGGTCCTACATTTCCGCTTGTGTTGCCGAAATGGACCTTGATTGCTTCGCAAAGAGTGTATTGCTCCCATTTTGACGAATAGCCGAATATCTCTTTTGCTTCTTTAAGACTGCTTATAAGAACAGGTTTATTTATGTAGTCGCTTGAATAGCCTTTTACAAGGTTAAGCGGAGCAGTACCGATATAAACAACACCTGCTTCAAGGGCTTCGGAAACATCTGTTATAATGTCACTTCCGAGTTCCCCGTAGGACCCGTGTTTGTAAATGTCCATTTTTTACCTCCGTTATAGATATTTTTCATAAGGTTTCGGCGATGTTGCCGATGCGTTTTCGACTGAAAATTCCATTTCTACAAAGTAGCGTGGATAGAAGTCAATAATTGCATTTTCCTCTTTATACGGATATGTTTTAATTCCGTTTTCATAAAGTATTCTGTGACCGTTAATATTGCCCGCTGCTTTCAGCTTTTGCGATATGCAGTCGGCAAATATAACAGCGTCTTTCCAACCGTCGGCATCTCTTGAATATTTCATATCGGGCGATATAACATTCTCGACTGATGTTTCGCTGTCGTGAGTGCCGGGATTCCAAATCATAAGATGAAGAAGTATATTGACCGTGCCTGTATGCGTTTTGAGGTAATCGGTGGCGTCATTAAGCTGAACAAGCGCACAGGGACAGGGTATTTCCTCTGAATTTTCCCTCATTTCCCTGTTCGGCATAAACATTGAAAACGCAACAGGCGAAACTTTGACATATCCGAGTTCATTATCCGCATATTGTTTCAGTTTGATGTCTGGGAATACGTCATTGTTAAGCCAATTTGTTATATTTTCAATTACTTTTAAAAGACTTGACATTATGTATCATTCCTCTTGATTGCTACGGCTGATATTCCGAAGTTCTCGGTCCAGTCGATAACAAACCAGTCTTTGCCGTCGAAGTTCAGCATACGTCCGTAACCTCTTTTTGAGGGTAAATCGCTTTTTCTTGCATAAAATAACAAATCAGCTTCAGATAGCGCATTTTCAACGCCTGCTTTAAGCTCTTTGAGCATATCATCATCAGTTACGATGTCAATTTTTTTCCCCTCAACGGTGTGCTGTTCGGCGAAATCGGCAGTTTCAAGGAAAATAGCTATATCTTCCTTGAACTGCTCTTGCAACGTCATTATTCGGGCAGCTTTGCCTGTAAATTGGGAGTTTCATTTTCGCCGTTTTCAGCTTCATTTTCATCGTTATTCGCCGTGATAACTTCAATGATTTTTTCCTTTGTAGTAGCTGTTTTCGGCAAAGAAATACCGCTATTTTTACAATATTCTTTAAGCTGCTTAACCGTCATATCTGCATAATTGCTGTCATCGGCAGGTGTTTCATCTACTTCTTTGACCTCAATTTCCACCTTTTCGGCAATGCCGAGTTCAATAAGTCGCTTTTCTTCCGCTGCGCTGACCTCAAAAGGTGCGCTTTTTGAATTTTTCGGAATAACTCGGTTTTCTTTGCGAAAGCCGTAGGTGCCGCTGATTATTCTAATCATTGCGTTATTCCCCCTTAATCAACATCAACAAATGTGCCGAATACCCACGGGTCAACCGCTCTCGGCAACAATACAGGGTGCGAATATACCGTAATTTTACGAATACCATTCTCACGGTTTACCGTATAGTGCGGTATTCTTGCGCCGTTATATGTTGTAAAATCGTTATTGCCCTCCTCAATAAGGCTGTGTGCGCCGTAACAGGTGCGACCTGCTGACGGTGCAGTAAGGCAAACCATATCTGACGGAATATATGTCTTAATTTTGCCGTTTTCATCTTCATATGTATCGTTATATAGGAAAAGATTAAGAGAAAATCCCATAACAATAAGCGTTCCCCAAAGAGAGCCGCCCTGTACGTCCTTGACGGCGGTAACTGCACCGACATCGAGGTTGTCCGTGTCAAGACGTTTGATAAATTCGGCATTATTTTTAAGAACGAGTGCAACTTCAGTACCGAGAATGAGGTCGGTTGCTGCAAGACCTCTTGATGTCAGCATAGAAATCATTGCGAAAATATCTCTTTCAATAGTTTCATATGGCGTTGAAACAGTCCATTTTGCTGACGGCACATAGAGAGCTTTGTTGTCGCTGTCATTCGTGAAATCAAGCTGAATTGCTTCGGCTGTTTCCGTATCGTCTGCAATGTGCTTCATTATGCACTTGTTTGAAAACAGAATATCTGCCGCTGTTTTTTCCTCACGTCTTGTTATAGCGTTACCGAGGTCGTCAATATCGGTAAGCAGGTATTGCTGCGAACGCTGTTCGGGTGAAAGGTTGCCGCCGAGAGCTTCGCCGAAACCTCTTTTTGTGAGCATATCGGCGGTCAATGTTCTTGCCGGAGCGATAGTGGGCGGCGTGAAGCTTTCAAGTCGGCTTGCATCTCTTTCCAAAAGTACGCCACCTTTAAGCGGTGTAACGAACGGCGCAAGTTTCTTTCTGCCCTCGCCGATTTCAATAAGCACCTGCTCTGTGTTGAAAATATCCGCTGACGGATTTGTCGGGAAATATCTATCCCTTAAAAAACTTTTCGGTTTTACAATCTGCTTGTTTGCTTGAATAAGCGAATAAGTAGAATAAAATGAAATTGCCATTACAATTTACCTCCTGTTTAAACTTCTGCTTCGAGATATATTCCGGCATCTCGGAGCTTTTCAATATCTCTCTTTGAAATTGTGTAGCCGTCTGAAACAGTTAGCACATTTCTGTTAAAATGTCCCTGTCTGTATGCGGTTACGTTGATGTCGGCAGTAGTTGACGTTTCAACATCTTCTGCAAGAATTGCATTAGCCGCAAGTACCTCATTATCGCCTGCGGCAGTGCCGAGAATTACATATTTGTTATCGCTTTCGGAAAGTGCAAGTACCGCACCTGCCTTTAATGACTGCACCGCACTTGTTTTGCGGAGAGTAGCGGTAAACACGTCTACATCGTGAGGTGTTGCAATAAGGCTGTCGTAGCTTCTTTCTTCAACAGTCTGTCTTAAATCCTTGTCCATTATTAAACCTCCTTGTTTTTGTTGTAAATCTCAACGGCGGCAGCGATTTCATTTTTAACTTTCACTGTGTCGTCATCTTTCGTGTCTGTCGGGTCGGTAGCAATTTTCATTGCTCCCGATGTGTGATTATCTGCAACGGCGGCGGTGAAAAAGTCTGCGCCTTTTTCCTTGCTTGCTTTCGCTGCATTGTAGAGAAGTTTTTCAGCCGAAATATCGTTATCGCCGTATTTTGCTTCATTGAGAGCGGTTTTGTCCGCAATCATCGGAGCGATTTCGTCTATTTCTTGCTGTCTTTTTCTCTCGTTTTTGATAGCGTTCTTGACAGCTTCGCCCTCTATGTCCTTAACGATGTCGGGGTAATTAGCTTTCAACGCATCAACTGTGATAGTGAGTTCCTGTGCCATAGGTTTATCCTCCTTGTTAATTTTTGTCCCCTCATCGTCTATCAGCGAATTAGCGACATTATCAATTTCATTGTGTACGCTGAAATGCTTATCGGCGTTCGCAATGTAATTTTTAATTGCAAAAACCTTGCCGTTTGAATAGATATTGTTTTGTGCTATGTACGGCTTGCTTTCTTTAGGTTCTTTTTCTTCAAGCAGACTGTCGGCAACACCGAAATCAACCGCTTCTTGACCTGTCAGCCATATTTCCTCTTTGATTGTTTCGTAAATTTCTTCAACAGGCTTTCCTGATTTCTGTGCAAGAATATCTGCAACCGCTTTATTGCACGCTTTCAGAGCGTTTAACATTGTTTCGCAGTCGGTTTCCATAATACTGTCAATAACCGTAAAACTCGCTTGATGTGCCATAAAGACCGCACCTGTACCAATACGTACATTATCGCCTGCGCAAGCTATAAGTCCGGCGGCAGATGCCGCAAGTCCCTCAACTATAACGTCAATTTCCACACCTGTTTCTTCTTTTAACTGTTTTAGTCGGTTATAAACGCCGATTCCGACGAAAAGGTCGCCGCCGGGACTGTTAATTCTCATTGTGATTTTTGATTTATTTTTCAATTTTTCGATTTGTTCGTTAAAATCCTTTGACGCAAAAAATAAACCGTCTATCGGATTGCCCGTCCACCAACTCTTTGGGATTGTTTCAACGATTTCACCGTATATTTGAATTTCGGCTGTATCGTCTGACAGATTTTTGAATTTATAAAACGACATTAGCTTTATACCTCGCTTTCAATGCCTAATTTTCTCATTTTATCGACTTCCGCTGCATTTTCGGCGATATTCTTATCCCAGTCGCCGCCGTTGAGCTTCGCAGTCGATAATTTATGCGTTGAGAAGCCTGCTGCTATTGACTTTGTTTCGGCTTCAATTTCTTTTGTCGGGTCAAGCATACCCGGAGCGGGACCTTCCCATATTGCGCCCTGCCACGCTTTGCGGATTATCGGATTATTGAAATAACCGGGAGCGTTAATTCTTCCTATTGCAACGGCTTCATCAAGCCATTTTGCATAAACAGGTGCGCAAAAATCATTAACCAACCATTGACGGCGCATTCTAAACGCTTTCCACGCTTCAAGCAACGCACCCCTTGAAGCTGAATAACTGCTTGAAAATTCTTTCAGTAACAATTCATTCGGTATTTCAAGCGCAGAGCCTATCTGCCGTACCATACTTTTGACGAACGTATCAAAATTTGATGTCGGTCTTGTAGGATTTGCAAAATCTACGCTTTCGCCGGGCTGCATAAAGTTAATACTTGCAGGTCCGAGTTCATATTCATCTTCGCTTTTTTGAACAGGCGCATAATCGATACCGTCTGCCTCATTAAAAGGATTATCATCGGCGTTTTCCGTTTTGACAAACGCAGTAAAAAATGACTGAATAACCGCTGCTGTCAATTCGCTTTCAGTATAACGTCGAACATTTAAGAGAGTTTCAATAACAGGTGCAAGATAAGGCACTCCACGGTACTGCTCCGGGCGTTCACTTTCCATAATATGTAATATATTAGGCGTTCCTGTTTTCGCTCCGTATGCTTCAACTCTCTGCCACGTCTTATTAACCGTCAGATTTGCAATACTGCTGCGGTGCGTGTTTGAGATGTGATATGCAACTATTTTGCCGTTTGTGTCAATTTCAACACCGTCATATATTTTATTGCCGTTCGGTGCTTTTCCGTCAGTTATGTAATTCAGTCCGTTGAGCGTAACGCTGAAAGGTGTTGAAATTCGGTCAGCTTCAATAATGTGCAACCGTAGCTGATAAGGATTGAAGAACGTTGACGGCTGATATTTGAATACGCAAAACGCATCTCCGCTTAAAAGCCACGAAATAAGGCATAATTGCTGTATAGAATAAAAATCATTAACACCTGTAGCGTCGCAGGCTTGCTTATCCGCTGCCCATAAATTGAACTCCGCTTCGGTGTGTTTCTGCCAATTTAACGCTGTTTCGGGCGATATTCCGAGTATTTCTTTATCAATCTGTGATTTCAGAATTAAGCCTTGACCTATGACGTTTGTGCGGTTAGTTTTCAAGGCGGATGCCGCTATCGGCGAACTCATATAGAGGTTTCGGGAGCGTTCACGCAAGGTTTGATTGTTATAATCTATATCTTCATTCGGTGCTGCCGATGTCGGATTAAATGAGCGTAAAGCACGCTTTGAATAGCTTGCGCCCGCTTCTGAATAGCCGGAGTTTTTCGGCGTTATTTTGGGCAAAGTGCCGATAATTATTTTCTCATTTTTCATAACGTCACCTTACCAATCTCGGATAATTATGCCCTGCGCTTTACGGCGGCTGCCGCCTGCTAAAAGACTTTGTAATTCTTCAAGCTCCGTTTCAAGCTCCGATATTGCACTGCGCACCGCTGCAAGGTCCGTGTTATATCTTGTCAAATTTCGTGAACCTATACCATAGCTTTGCACGCCGCCCTCAAGCATTTCTTTTTCACGGGCATAATAGCTGTCAAGTCTGCTTTCAACTGTTTCAATTTTTTTAATTATCGTTTCTTTTTTCATAGCAAATCGTCCAAATATCTGTTTTTCTTTTTATGCGATTTAGGCGTTGCCGAATTTGTTGCGGGCTTTGTAACGCCTTTTAAATAATTTTCTATCTTTTCAAGGTTAGGGTGCAGCATTGCAAACGCCGCATTTGCGTAATTACGCACATCGAGCGGCTCATTCGGCACATTTGCCACTTTCACCCATTCCCATTTTTTACGTCCCGATTTATCCGTTTTTAATATGAGATTTTCGGCAAGAATACCCTCGAAATAGTGCATTGTGTAGTTTTTATCTTCGTTTCTCGGAAAGTGACAGTATTTCGGACCTGCTTCCTGTACTTTCAGCTTATCCATTATCTGCTGTTTTCCGCTGTCAACGCCAATAGTGTAAAGAAACACCTTGCGACTGCTCGATTTTGATTTGCCGAGAGGTATTTTTGACGGCGGTTGCGTATATGGAATATCTGCGCCGCCTTTGCCTTTTATTGCAAATACGTTTTTAAATCTGCGCTGATAACACGCTTCATATACTTCTTGCGTATAATGACCGCCACTGTCAACGAATGTAAGCGATATTTTGAGCTTTTTGCCGTTTGCAAAAGAGTATGATTTATCAATAATATTATCGAGAGTTTCCCATACCTTTGAAGTGTCGGGCTTGCCCATAATGTAGCCGTATTCAATGCCCCAGCTTTCGCCGAAACGTCCGTAACCTACAACCTCATATTCAAGTCGGTTATCTTGCGTATCTACGCCGCAAGTCAATACCAATACGCCACTCGGCAATTCAGCCGAATATGTTTCACGGCGGTTATAAAGCACAACTGGGTCCTCGACCTTTTCTCTGTCCTCATAGCTTTCGCCGAGAATAGTATTTATGAACGCCTTGAGCATTTCGGGGTCATCTTTTGCTTCAAGAAATTTAGCGCAAATATCTTGCCAAGATTGCCACGGACTTGAAAGAGAATTGATTTTAAACGACCGAATACCTGTCAAATATGCTTCGGGGTTATATTCAATCCACATCTGCGGTGCTTTTCGCATTTCATTTTGCGTAGATTCTGCGCCGCATTCCGGGCAATGCCACCTTACATTTGATACAATATACGTGCTTTTGCCGCCTGCTGCTTTTGTTTTTTCATAGTCAAAGCGTATATCATCAAATATAATCTGACTGAAAATGCCGCATTCGGGGCAGCAATGGGACCATATTTCCTGTGTGCCTTTGTAAAAGGCTTCTTCAATTTTGCTTTCACCTTTTATGGTCGGTGAAGATACTCTAATTGATTTTCTGTTATAGAATGTTACCTGTCGGGCAGTTGCAACCTGCCACGGGTCGCCCTCTTTTCCTGCCGAAAACGCCCAACGGTCAACCTCATCGCCGATTACATATCGTGACGGTATCGAAGCTAACGCAGACGGCGCATTTGAGCCTGCCATAGTTAAAATGCCGCCCCTAAATGATTTTTGTAAGACGGTATTTGTTGATTTTCCTGTTTTTTTAAACTGTTTCTTTTCCTGTCCCTCAAATTTTGCCGCTATTTTCGGCGTATCTCTTATCATCGGAGTTATACGCTGACGGCTGAATTTTTGTGCATCGGGAATTGTTGGCTGTATAAAAAGAATACTTGCAGGCTTTTGGTCGATTATGTAACCTATTGCGTTTAAAAGAAATTCGGATTTGCCAAGCTGTGAAGATGCCATAAGGACTATTTGCTTGATATTCGGGTCTGTAAATGCGTCCATAGGCTTTTTGAGATAGGGAGTGCGAGAAGTCTGCCACGGCCCTACCTCTGCCGAGCTTTCTGCCGACAAGTATCTGTATTTGTCTGCCCATTCTGAAAGAGTTACGTTTTCGGGCGGTTTAAAATCCGAAATTACATCGTGAATTGCATTGTTAAGTGATTGAATTTGCCTGTCAGTCGGCGGCGTGTATTCAGTTTTCTGCTCCGCTGTCTGATTGTTCATCTTCTGACCGTTCTTCTTTCCAGCCGATACGTTCTCTCACTCTTTTCTTGTAATCATTCGGATTATATTCAAAGTGCGACAAATCATTGAGAATGTCGTTGACTTGTTTTTCAATTTGCGCCGAAATTTGCGCCGGGTCATCTATTTTGGAAAGGTCAATCGCCAATTTACCGGGTAGGGCAAGGAGTCTGTTTTTTATTTCAAGTACAAGCTGTGACGTCATTTCTTCAACATCGCAGCTTCGGTGCATTTCGCCCTCAATTTCTTGCAGCTCCAATTTCGCCATTTTCGCCTTGTTCACCTTGAGGTCAGCTTCGGCTTTTGCTTTCCTTTTTTCCTGTCCGGCAAGCTCCGCTTCAAGCGAATTTTTCTTTAATTCCTTTTCAAAATATTTGAGATATTCGGGTATAACCTTGTAAAGGTCAAATTTTAAATTTTTATTTTCATTAGTTACTGATAATATGTTATTTGCGGCATACGTCTGAATTGTCCGCTGTGTCTTTCCGAGCAGCTTTGCAAGTATCGAGCTGCCGACAATGCTGTTAAACTTTTGACTTGCCATTTTACGAAACCTCTTGACGAAGCGAAACGGTCAAAAAAACTTTTCAAAAAAATTGTTGTTTTTTGGGCTCGCAAAAACCACAAGCCTTTTGCACCGCTCGCAGTACCTAAAATCATTTGCCTAACCGTTTCAAAGCCCTTTCGGCTTGATGTTGGTATCGCTGATATAATAAATCGCTTGCGTACTTGTTTATCTTCTCTCTAACCTCTTTATTGTCAATCATCTGCGGTATGCCTATAGACTTGACAGAGTATATCGGATGTGACTTGCTGCCTTTCCTCTGAAACGGAATGTAACCGCCGCCCTTGTTTGAGCCGAGAAACACAGGTCGGTCGCTCGGACCTTTGAGCGGTACTTTCTTTCCCTTGAACACCTGCACCGCTAACTTGTACTTTCTGCCGTTAGCAGGTAATGATTTCGGTGTCATTCCAAAGTGAATAGGTGTAAGCCTACGCCCTTTATATACAAGTGCAAGGTCGTTGACCTTTTGCCCCGATATTCTTATTGAACCTATACTTTTCTTGTTTGACTTAGCCTGTTTGCCTGCCGCCGTCATTTCTGATTTCTTTATGTTGTACTTTTCGGTAACGGCTTTTGATACCTGTGCAGGCGCACGATTGATAGTATCTTTCATAGCGGTGTCAAGTGCTTTCTTACTTGCACCCTCTATCTTGTCAAGTTTAGCTTTAAGTTCGTTGTAGTTAGATAGGTTAATGGATATGTTCTGTGACTTCGCCATAAATACATCACTTCTTTTTGTTGTTATAATAGATTATTCTTTTTGTTCCTTTCAATGTCATTTAGTTCCTTTTGTTCCTTTTACTCCCCCCTTAACATAAATAAAAGCAGCAGATAGGGTATATCCGCTGCCGAGGTCTTATTATTTATTATGGAGTTTGTCAACATTCATTATAGCCTTGCTGTGTATCTTAAATACTTTGCGCTTATATTTGTCTATGTTTATGTCGTAATCCGCTGCGCTGTGATACATTATCTTTGTTACCGTGTTCCAATCGAGGCGGTCAATATAGCGAAATGTCATTACCTGTCGCTGAATGGTTGACTGTAGCTGTGATATTTCGGATTTAATAGCCGCTTTTTCTCGGACTTCTGCATTTGTTCGGCTTATAATCTGCTGCTTGATTTCATTTAATTTTTCGGCGGTAGCTTTGCCGCTACTTTCGAGTTCTTCATAGCGTGCTATTTCCCTGTCGTTTTCCTCGACTATATCAAGATAAGCTGTCAGCTGTTCTTTGAATGATTGCATATATTTACACCTCTCTGACTTATTATTCCTCTGACGATTTTATATTGTACTTATCAATCAGCACTTTTATAATCTGCTCCGCTTTTTCAACCGAGATACCGCCGACATCATCAAGAAGTATTGCCGACAACTCTTTTTCGTTAAACGGAATGTTGCGCTTTTCCGTTGCAAGCTGAAAACCTCTTGAAACGCCGTCTTTATATAAGCTTTCGAGGTTCACCGCCATTTGCGATTTATTAAGCTGTTTTAAGCGGCGGTACAGATTTTTTGATAATACATAGCTTGTCATTTCAGCGTTTCCTTTCTTTTCCTGCGGTTAATTGGTTGATACTGTTTTGTATCTGTTGTATTTGAAGTTCAAAGTTTCGGACTTCATCGTTATATTGCTGCTCCCATTTTATGTCGTTTTCATAGTAGGCGTTTTGCCATTTGCGGATTTCATCTTTCAGCTTTTCGGCTTCATCATCTGATAATGCGGTTTTTTCCTGTTCGGTGTTTTTGGTATATGTATTTGCCTGCTGCTTTTTCTTCCAATTGATTAAGCCGTTGAATGATAGAAAGAGGTTGAAAAGATACAAGAGCGACTGCGCATACTGCTTGTTTATGAAGTTGAAAACGCACCAAAAAGAATTTGTAAATGCCCATATAATGAAACACCACCGCTTTTGAAAGCTATTTGCGATTGTGCCGATAATTGAAAGTGCCGTAATTAGGTATGCTATATTATTCATTTTGTTTACCCTCGTATAATTTAAGATATGCGCTTATAAGATTTGCTACGGATTTACCTACTTCAACCGCTGCCTGCGCTACTTCGGCAGTTATAGGTATATTCCTGATTTTATTTGTGTCAATAGTCGGCATAGAATTTATTAAGTCATATACGCCGAGAAATTCAAGTGTCTGTTGCTTCGGCAAGGTTTGCATTGCCGCTTTAAGTTCGTCTATATCCGCAAGTTTCATTTGTTCACGCCCTTTGAATATTTTTTTGTTTTATTTTTGCATCTAAACGCTTTGCAGCCGTTGACTTCGGGGAAACATTCGGTCGGCTCATTTTTCCACCTCGCTTTCCCATTTCATCATATATTTCGTTGTGAATTTGGCCATTTCATCAACGTTCATAGCTTTGAATTTTTCATAATTTGTCATTGTTTTCTTTCTGAATTTTTCCGTACCTTTCAGCCAGTCGGGCGTGTATAATTCCGTCTGAAGCGGGTTATCGCCTACCCACCAGCGCATAACCGACAAGCCGTCCGTCCAACTGCCGATTTGTTCAAGTCCGGTCGTTTTTCTTGCTTTAACCATACGGTCAAACGCTCGGATATAGTTATCTCTGTATTTCGGATATTTTATAAAATCAGCCTTTTGCCCTTTACCACCTTGCATAGGGCAACCTATACAGCCGATGCGTTTCAGTCCGCATTGATATAACGGGTTAGAAGCGCAACCGTGATGATGTAAAAATTCCCATACGTCATCATCAGTCCAATCAACTATCGGGTTAATCATAGTTGACGTTGTTCTGTAACAATGTTCGACAAAGCGGCGGCTTTCGTCATTGTCATCGTTTAATATCAATCCGCCTTTCGGAGTTATATTAACGTCAATGCCTTGTTCTTCAGCTAATTTCAGCATAATCTTTCCTCTGCCTAATATTTTAACAACACCGCCGTTTTTTTCTCTTGAAACGCTTTCAGCTTTTCTTACGCCGGTGACTTTAACTCGTCCTTTTCCGCCTCGTTCTTTTAGTTCTTCGCAACAGTAACGAGCAATTCTTGTCGGAGGATATTTTTTATCGACGATGAGTTGCCACATACTGCGTTTCGGATAGTCTATTTGAACATTTGGAATTGATTTAATATATTTCACAGTTTCGGGAGCGTCAACGGTAGTAAGGTTATGAACTGTATCGTGTTTAACTCCTGCAAGCTCGGCAAGTATTCTTATGCAGTCGCTGTCCTTGCCACCACTGTAACATAGATAGTATGGCTCGCTCACAGGCTCAAACGCCTTTAAATATTCTATTGCTCGCTTTTCTTTTTCTATGTTCATTTTGTCCTCAAATTTTCTGTTGTTTATAACATTTGTTTGAATATTTCGGCTAAAATGTCAACAACAATGCTGTTGCCTGCCTGCATATACATTTGCGTTTTTGATATGCCCGCTGCCTTTTTTCATTCCTTTTTGCTTACCTGCAAGGCTCAAGTCTTGACAGGGGAATGAGTAGGTCATTATGTAGCAGTATTTGTCCGTATCTGTAATTGACAGGTCGGCGGCGGTCAGCTTCGTTATGTCTGACGGCTTGAATTTTGTGCCGTGAATTGCATTGTAGCTTTTCACGGCATATTTATTAAATTCGCATATTTTGTAATGCTCGAAATCTGCGCCGAGTTTATCAAGAGCTTTTGCTTGCGCTCCGATACCTGCGAAAAGTTCTATAAGCCTTATCGGCTTGTCAATCTTGAAAGACGGTTTTAAATTTTCAAGGCTTAACTGTGCTACATTATTCTTCATCTTTTGCTTTTTGTAACGCTTTTTCGAAGCTGTCAATAATTTCTAACGCTATTTTTTTAACCAACAGATAATCCATATTATGATAATCCGCTATTTTCTTTAGATGTTTTATGATTTCAGAGAATATTTTCATATCTAAATTATTGGGATTTTGATTATAAAACGCAACGTCAAATTTATATAACGTATCGGAGCGATATTCACGTTTAATTTCGTTTGTCATAAGCGCAATAGCAATTTTGCAGCTATCTATGTATTTGCTGTATTCGCCGTTTATGAATTTGAAATTGCCGAAAATTTCATTTCCTTTTGAATAACTGTCAATAAGGTGCTTTTGCACTTCAATTGCTTCTTTTAAATTCATAGGTTTTGTGTCCTTTCTTAAAACTGCCGTATTATTCGGTGCGGTTTTTGCTTGCTTCCTCTGAAAAGCCGTCCGGGTATCTGCGTTTCAGCTTGTCAATATTGCCCTGCAAAACATCTTCAAATTTGATACCTGATGCCTGACATATCATAGCTATATACCAGCACACATCACCAAGTTCTTTTTTGAGTGCTTCAAGGTCTAAATCCTCACCGTGAAAGATGTGCTTTTTTTAGTAGGTCGGAAACCTCGCCGCTTTCGCCTGTAAGCCCCATTGCGCCGTTGATTATGTCAGGGATTTCCGTGTTATGCTGACCGACTTTGTAGCAGTCAATCCTTGCTTGCAATCTGCGGCGGCAACCGCCGTCATTTGTTCTCATTGCCTGCTGTTGATATTCGTTAGGTGTTAATACGTTCATTTTTGTTACCTCTTTCGTAATGTTATATTTGTTGGTCGATGTCTGCTGACTTTAAACAGGGAGCGGCGGGCGGCTCAACGCATACCGCCCTTTCAATATCCTTGCTGTGCAAAAAGCATATTCCAAAAGACCATTTGCGTTGAAAAATCCGCTGTAAATAAAGTTCAGCAGCACATCGCTTTTGCTTTTTTATGCGCCCTCGCCGAGCAGGTCAAACAATGTCGGCATAGCCGTCTTGCTTTCAATTTCTTGCAGATAGCCTACTCCGTCTCGGAAATAATCTGCGCTTAGTTCGCAGCCGATACCGTAACGGTGCATTTTAACCGCCGTATAGGGTACTGTCATAAGACCGCCGAACGGGTCGTATATCGTTTCACCCTCTGCCGAATATCGGTTAATTATTCTTTCGACAATATCAAATTGCAGGGGGCAGATGTGCATTTCCGCTTTCCTCTGACTTTGTGAAGTGTTCAGCGTGCGCATTCGGTTTATGTTATCCCATACGGTCATATCCCAACTGCCGGGCGCAATAACCATAAATGCGGCAGGGAGTTTATTTTCTTTGTCAAGGTCATTCGCAAGTTTAACGTGTTCGTCATAACTGTAAATATTATCCCTTGAAAATTCTCTGTAAACTCGTTGCAGTTTGCTGACTTCAATATTTTTCAATTCGTCTTTTGATACAAGGCGGTCGCCTGATGACCTCCAAAAGGCGTGCGCATCAATCTGCCATTGACCTCTTGTATATTCGTCCTTGTCTTTAACAACAGGTACATCGGCATAAGCCTTTGAGGTATCGCTCGGCAATTTGCGAAAAAGCAGTATGTATTCCGGGCAGCCTACGCCCATTTTTGTGCCGTCCTTGCAGTTTTCGGTCCAACCGAGGCGGTATGTCTGATTGTTTTCTCTAACAACATCGGTAACAACCGTTATCATTCCCATATATTGAAATCCGTGTCGCATAAAATGCTTTATTGCATCGGCGTGAAACGGCTCAACTGTCGGCATACCTGTACCTGTCGCATTGCCGAACAATATGCGGTCTTTGATGTGACAGGCGAATACTCTGCCCGGTCGTAACACACGGAGCAGGTTCGGACTTAAAAAGTCCATTTGCTCAAAGAATTTATTGTCGTTTTCGTTATGCCCGAAATCGTTAAAATTTGCCGAATATTCATAATGATTACCAAACGGAATAGATGTGCATATTAAATCAACGCTGTTATCTTCCATTTTTGCCGTTTCCTCAACGCAATCATTAAGAACGGCTTTAAAGTGTTTTCCTGTTACTTCCACTCTCTCAACTCCTTTAGCCCGCTGCATTACTTTCGTATATTCAATATTCAAGCCGTGTTTTTTTATGATGTTACGCATAGTTTCTCGCAGTTCGTTATGCCGTTTCCACTTTTCCATAAGGTCCTCATATACTGCTTCTTCCGCTTCGGTATAGATAATGTCAACAATAACCTTTTCTTTTTGCTTAAAGCGATATATACGGTGAATAGCTTGTATAAAGTCGTTAAACTTATGGTCTATACCTACGAATATCGCCCTGTGACAAGAATCTTGAAAGTTGCAGCCGCTGCCGCTGATGATTTTCTTTGTTGCAAAAAGTTTGATTTTACCTCTTTTGAAATCAAAGAGCCGCTGCCTGCGTATATCTTTATCGAGAGAACCGTATATCGAAACAACACCGGGAAATTGTTTCTCAATCCATTTGCGCTCATCTTCACGGTCGTGCCATAAGATGAACGTATCATTCGGATTATCGGTAACAATTTCTTTTGCTTTTGCGATTCGGGCTTTATATGATATTTTCTTTTCCCTTGCTTCCTCAATCAGCGAGTTATTCGTGTCAAGCATAAGTTTAGCTTGTCCGTCACGGTCGCACGGAGCTTCTTCATAAACGCTTTTGACAATGTGCGTTTTAATTTCCATAGGCGGCAGGTCATAGCCCTCATCTGAAAAGCCGAGGTCTGACGGCTTTGTTATGAATAACGCCCAAGACGCCATCCATAACCAAAACTCCTTTTCACGTTTCGGATATAAGGTCAGATTGTTTGCCTTTGTGCTGTCACGTTTAAAAAAACGTGTGAGTGCTTGTCCTGTGTCCATAACCTCAAGATAGCCGCCATAATGTATCAGCTCCTTGTACTTGTTCGGCGAGGGCGTTGCGGTCGCTACAAATTTATATTCGATACCTTGAAATATCTGTAAAAATGTCTGATATGTTTTACTGCCGTATGAGCGCAACACCGAAGCTTCATCAAGCGTAACCGCTATAAACTGTTTAACGTCAATTTTATCCTCTCTTACGCTTTCATAATTTGTGATGAAAAGGTTGTCATCGGGATATTTTGCGATGTCGCTGTCGCTTTGAACAAATATCGGTGGGGATATTTTCAGTATATTGTTGCTGTCATCTTCAAACTCCGGCATAACATCAAACGGCGCAACAATTAAGGCTTTGCCACCCTTATGTTTTAATATCAGCGTTAATATCTGTAACTGAATTGCCGTTTTGCCAAGCCCGAAGTCGGCAAATATAGCACGTCTGCCGCCCTGTATTGCCCACTTCGCTATCAACTTTTGATGAGGTAATAGGTTAGGGCAAAGCTCATCATCTGTGACTTCAAAGCCTGTTTTCTTTGCTACTGATATTTTAGAGTTTATAAATTCATCATAGGTCATTTTGCAAACTCCTCTTTTTTGTAACGCATCGGGAGTATCAAACAATATAGCGACTGATTATCGTTATCGTCCAAAATATACATAGGCGTTGTTGCGCCGCTGCCGAATACCATATCAACGTCCGTGTCATAAAATGAAAGTATTTCATTCAGCCATATCGGATTAAAGCCACGTTCTACATCGTTTTCAACAAAATTTGAGGGTATTTCCTCAACAATTCGCTTGTTTTGCGATTTTGCCATAATTTGAAGCTGTTTATCCTCTGCGCTTGCACATATAACTATGGGACTGTTACGCTCGGCACAAATCTGCGCCCTTTCAATAGCTTCTCTCATCTCATAGGGATTGACCGCTACAACTTGCCCTTTTTCAGAGTTTTTCTGCAATGTCTTATAATCAATATATTTTTCAAATACAAGCATAGGTGTGATAATTATATATTCGCCAACTTTAAACATAGCTTTTTCCCCTGAATATTCAGTCGAAACGGCGCAGACTTCAATGTCGCACTTTTTGCCTGCTGCAAGTGATAATATCTTTTCAACAAGCTGTTTAGGAATAAGCATTTGCATTCTTGTTTTGCAGTTTTTCACCGTGTAAATGACAATTCTGTAGCCGTCTGTTGCTACAACTTCAAGCGTTTTTCCGTTGCCGTTGAAATAAAGCCCGGTAGCTGCCTTATTGCTTGTTTCCTGTGATGCGCATATTTTGTTTACCTTTTTAATTGTGGTCAGAAGTCTGTTCGGTATGTTGTTCATTTTCGGAATGTCACCGTCATAGATTTCTGCGGCGTACAGTTTTTCTGCCATATTGAATTTAGCACGGGATTTGTTGTATTTTATAACAATTTGACCGCCGTCAATCTCAATATCGCAAGTTTCCGTGTTTATTTTCTTGATAAGCTCAATCGCTTTTTGCGGCAATATAACAGGCTCATCGCCGATATTTTCAACATCTGTATATGCCGTTACACCGCTGCCGACTTGTATCATAAGTCTATCGCCCTGCCACGTCAGATAGTCAATATCCTTGTCGTTAAACTGTAATAGATTTGCAGCTTTTTCGGCGAATGATTTAGTATCAATCTTCATTTTCGTTTTCCTCCTGTTTTTTGTCAAAGAGAGATGCGTTATTTCTCTTTTCGTTCGCTATTTCCGTTGCTGCCGCCATATCCAATGCGATTTCCTTTAAACAGTCTGCATTGCTGTATGTCGTGAATACTCCCTCCGGGCGTAATATTGCAACGATTTCAAACCCTGCTTTGACTACAAAATAGAGGTTGTCCTCATTGTCATAGCGTTCGTAAATGTAGTGGGTAACATCTTTGTCGAGCGGTGAAAAATATCTTTTAGGCAGAAGCATTGCCCCTCTTGACGTGTGTATAATTCTTAAGATTTCGCTGCCCGAAAAATTCAGCGAAACAGAATATATATCGTCCTGATATTCGTCCGTGACAGCGTTTTTGCTTCGTATTCCGTCCGGCAAATTGCCTGTTTGATAAACATATTTTTCTTTGTCGGCTTCGGCGATTGAAGCTACGGTCATAAGTTCATCAACGCTATATACCGGGTGATTATAAAGCGGATATAGTGCTCTGTCCGTTCCGCACCATTGACATTTATTAAATTCGTCATCGTATAAGCAAAACAGCTTTTGCCCTTTGCATATACTTAATACCTTGTTAAATTTCATAGGTTTGTCCTTTCTTAAAAAACTTTGCTGATATAGATTTCAATAATCAATATCAGACTGATTGCAAAAACAACAAATTTTATTGTACTTTTCGTAAAATCGTTCATATTTCCCTTTCAAGTTTCTTTAATGCTCACACCGTGAATATAAAGCATAAGTTTTCTCTTGATGATGTAATCCTTTGTTTTATGCCCTTTGCAGTCCTCAACTATATGCTTATAACTTCCGTCCTCTTGCAGTTCGTCATAAACATAATCCGCTATGTATTTGACAGGGCGTTCGTGGCGAAACTCGCCGTCCTGTGAAGCTATAAGAACAAACGGCACTTGAAATTGCAGATTTTTAATATAGCCGCTGCGTTCAAGTATTTTGAGTTCTTCAAGTCTGTTAGATTCCGCAAGACTGTCACGCTTTAAGCCGTCAACAATAAGCTGTTGATTTCCGTATTTATTTTTTATGCGTTTGACAGTTGGCTTTTGATATATCTGATTTGTACGCTTCAGATAATCTTCAAGCTGTTCTTCCGTCCAACGTACCGACATATCAAATTCGCCTCACCATTCGGTAAAATTGATAAGGATATACACCTTTGTTGTATGGATTAAACATATAGCCGTTTTCAAGGTCGGCGATGTAATAATCCTTTCGGGCTTTCGGCTTGATATTCCAACTCGGTTTGTGCAGCCGTTTTATTTTCGGCTCTGGCCGTATCAGATTTCGGGAGCAGCCGAGTTTGCCTTTTCTGTGCGTTACTTCAACCGTGCCGTCATCTTTTTTAACATTGACAAGCGAACCTCTCGCAAAGTATTCGCCAATAGTGTGATGCGGTCGGTTGTCAAGCCATTCTAATTTCGGCGTGCCGTATTTCCATTTCGGAAACTTCGCAATATTTATATCGGGATTATTGCAGAGAAAATGAAAATGCGGCCGGCAGCCGTCATATTGAAAACTGTAGATATATTTAAACTCTTTACCCTGCGAACGGTAATATTTCCGTAGCTTGTCACGGTAGGTTTTCCATATCCGCTTACACCGCTCAATATCGGGCTTGCCGTTTTCAAGCTGCGGCAGCTTCCCTCGTGCAAATGTAAAGGTAATGAAATAATCGCCGTTTTTAAAATTCGCATTTGCAAGTACATCATATTGAATTTCAATTCGCCTGTCGTTACAGGCTTTTTGTTCTTTTGTTGTTTTGCCTTTTTTGTCGGTTTTAGTGTAGGTAATTTTGCCCTTACTGCCATAGCGTGTTGAAAAATGCTTATACACTAAAATACAGTTACCGCAGTCGTATTCCACACTAACCCAAGGCATTAACATCACCTCCAATTTAAGAGGTGAGAAAAAATTTAAAAAAGCGGCGCCGAAAAATCGAAAAACTTTCACATTTCTTATATCCGTTAGACTTCTTAAAAAATACGGAATACAATCAAGGGGACAGGAGAGAGGCTTTCCCCCTCTCTCTTTTCCCCTTGACCCCCTTATCTCTCTCCCCCTCAAAAAAACAAAAATAAATATATTTTTTTGTTGAAAAAACAAGGTGTTTTTCTCATTTAAAAAAAGTCTAAAATAATTACTTTAATCAAGGCGTGAAAACAGAGCAAAATGCCCTGTTTTTCTTGACTTTTCGGCAACAATGCAGTATAATAATACATATAGGTTTTGTGCTTTTTTAAAAGTGCAAATTTCAGCCGTTTCGGGTGCTTTCCGAGCGGCTATTTTTTTGCCGTTTTCTCACCCTTGCGTGTGCTTTCTATTAAATTGTCGTAATAAAGATTTGCGATTGCTTTTCGGTCGCTTATCTTGTCGTTATCATAGCGGTGCCGCTCTGCTTTTCGCCGAGCGTTGCGCTGCTGTTTTCTTTTATAGGCTCGCTCCCATATTTCAACCACAACTGCTGCCGCTGTGAGCGATATTATAAACGGCGATATGTCGATTATGAATAGCAGTATATCTTCCATTTCTATGTACTTCCTTTTTCGTGTTTTTTGCAGTCGGCAACTTGTCAGACTTTCGGAGTAACATCTCTGAATATGTCGCTCTCGGCGCAGCTACAATTACCGAAATACCGACAGCTTGTACATATTCCGTTATATGTCATTTTTACCACCTCCCTTGATTTGTTCGGCAGATGATGTTATTTGTAATATTTATCATCTGATGTTTTCAGCCACTCCTCCGGCAATGCCGACAAATGATGCGACTGCAAAACAGATTTAATGAATTGTTCCGCTCCGGCTTTGATTTTGTCATAATCAGGCTCGCCGTGGAAACGGACGGTAATTCTGCCGTTATCAAATTTATATTCAGTTATCTTTTCTTCGGTTTCCATTCGCTCACCCTTTCAGTTCAGTTTATTTGAGCCGTTGCTTGTCTTATGACTGATTAAATACAGTCAACTGCTTTGACATAGTAGAACCAGCCGTCTTTGCCCTTGCAGATAAGTTCATCTCTGCCGATATTATCCAATCTGACAGCCTGCTGTCCGTCTAAATTGTCGAATATTTCAAGCATTGTGTTGTCGCAGTATGTATCAAGCAAATTATCCTTAATTCTTTTAACTGCTTTTGTTTTTGAAAATTGCATTTTTTATTACCGATTAACTTTTTATTTTTAGTCGAATAACGATATTTGAGCCTGCTGCCGTTCTTTGAAATCAGAACAACCCATTTGCTTTAAACTTGTTTTTTCGTTTTCACTCTTTGAAATCCAACCGCAGATGTAGCCCTCGCCCAGCAGCCGTGCATCGCAGCCGTATAAATAATTTGCCATATCTGACATTTTCTTTCTGTTGCGGTTAAGATATTCGCAGTAATAACAACCATACATTATTCGTCACCTCTGCTGTTTTTGGCACATTACACTTTTTGTCAGTTATCAAATTCATTTTGAATTTCATCTGCTGTCTTATTAGATAATGTGTAAACAACATCACCTGCACCGTTTTCGCCGTACTTGCTTCTTGCCGAAATCAAATTGGCAAGTGCCTTTACATTTTCAGGCGAAACATCATCACGATAATTATCAATGTTAAAGAGAATAGTATCGGCATATCCGTCAATGATTTCATTTACTTTGTTAATATCAAACATTTTTATCACCTCTATTTCATTTGAAACGTGGGACCCGAAATTACAGGGACATATTGACTATGAAAGTGTTGAATCTGTCAAAGACCCCGAATAATTTCTTGAACGGCATCTTATTACGATGCCGTTTTTGTTTTTCAGTGAATATAAATATTCGCATTTACAAAAGCCTTTCAATTTAAGCATAAGAAGCTTCATATCTTTGTTGCTTAAATCTTCATCAGTTTCAAGTTTGATATTTATCTCCGACATATTTTCACCTCCTGTTAAGCAACATCTTTAAATGTTTCTGCAAATAAATATTCAAGGTCATATTCCGGGAGCAAATGCTCTTTGATTTTGAATGCTTCTTCAATCGTAAATTCCGTTTTTCCCGAAATCTTATTTGCAACGGTATTTCTGTTGATGTTTAAAAGATTAGCAACAACAGCTTTTGAAATGCCCTTGTCTGATAGAGCTTTCTCAAGATTACGCATTTTTTCACCTCCTAATTACGCAATTGCGTAACTTTGACTTAATAATACTCCCGATTGCATAATTTGTCAATAGTTTTTTTTGCATTTGCGTAAATTTTTATTGACACACTTATTTTTTTGTGCTATATTCAAATAAACGAGGTGAAATTATATGGGTATTGGTATTACTCTTAAAAAACTAATAGATGAACAAAATACGACAGTTTCAGATGTTAGTAAGGCTACAGGTGTAAAAAAATCAACAATTTATAGTATAATAGATAGAAATAGTAAATCTGCTAATATATCTGATTTATATAAAATTGCACATCATTTGGGTGTTTCTCTTGACTATTTTTACGACGGTGCCGTAAGCGATGATTTTTATTTATCAGTTCAAGAAAAAGAAATGGTAAAAGCATATCGCAGTCACCCGGAGGTGCAAAGTTCGGTTAATAAACTTCTTGACCTGCCTGCTGTTACCTCCGGCGGCTTTGATGTTGCAGAGGACGCAGCTAAAACGGTAAATGCAATAAGCGCAGCGGTAACACAGTCCCGCTGCAAAAAGAACACAAAATAATAATGCCGCTAATTCGTAACGGCATTGTATTTATAATTGTATTTTATTTATGAGGAGGATATAGCATATGGGATTGAGATTTAGAAAAAGTGTCAAATTAAGCAAACATTCAAAAACCAATTTCAACAAAGACAGCGTAAGTCTTTCCGTAGGTACTAAAGGTATGCACTATACCGTTAATTCAAATGGCAGAACAACAAAAAGCGTAGGCATACCCGGCACAGGCGTATATTATAGTGAAAGCAGTAGCAACAACAAAGCTGCTGCCGAGCAGCCTGTTTCAAACGGTAAACAAACGCCATATTTGAATACAAAAGGATTAAATCCTATAGCTTATTTTATAATCACATTTCTTTTAGGCTATTTAGGTGTTCACCATTTTATTGACGGAAAAATCGGCAAAGGTATTTTATATCTGTTTACCGCCGGACTGTTCGGCATTGGTTGGATAGTTGACTGTATCATATCTTTTATAGCTATCTTCAGTAAACCTGCATCTCAAGAACAAACACCGTTTGAGCCTGCTGTCAATACACCTGTAAACAATAGCCCTCAAAAGGTCAATATCGGCAAGATGTCAACTGTTACGTTCGGCGGTTATAAATCTCAAAGCGGTAATTATTTAAATTACAATTCCTATTCTGTAAACGGAGTTAATCGCTCCACAGGCAGAAAGATAACAAGACAATATAACGCTAAAGATGAAACAATGCTCCGAGATATGCTTGAGAAAAACGGTATTGATAAGCCTTATAAGATAGAAGTTATGGAATGTATGCCGCCGACAGAAGCTCAATTTAATTTTGCTGATAATATCGGCATTGATTATCCGTCCGATATTTCGCAAGAAGATATACATTATATGCTTAACAGATATGAATATAACGACATCGGCGCAACACAAGAGTTAGCAGATTATGCCGATAGTATCGGTGTTTTCTTTTCGGCTTATGTTGGTATGAATGATTTAATATCGCTTATTTTAAATTATTCGGATTTTGACAGATGCGTATTTTACGCTTATGCGGTCGATATGTCACTCAAAGGCCGTGAACTCGGCAATATGAAGAACGAGCAGAAATATCAGTCTTATTGTAATTTTGCAAATTATGCGCTTAACAATGGAAGAATACTGAAATCAGTAAAAGACAGAGATGTTTCCGATTATTGTAATCCTTATAAAGGGACAACCGCATATAAAGAAGTCATTAACTTTATATAAAAATAACCCCTTGACCGCTACCAACAGTCAAGAGGTTTGAATAAGCAGAGTGTGATACACATCTAACTCGCAAATAGATTGTACCACACCTGCTGCAATTTTGCAACGGGTATTTTTATACCCTTTTATCAATATACCTTAAAAGGGGCGATATAGTGGAACAATTCGATGTTGATGAAATAATAATGTATCTGCGAAAAAGCCGTGCCGATGCGGAAAATGAAACAGTTGAAGAAGTGCTTGCACGTCACGAAAACCTGTTACAGGATTATGCGCTTCAAACATTCGGGCATATTATACCCGCTGCCAACATATATAAAGAGGTAGCTTCGGGCGAAACAATAGAGAGCCGCCCGGAGATTAAAAAGATACTGTCACTTGCGGCTAATAATAGAAATTATAAAGCCCTGCTTGTAGTTGAGCCGCAGAGAATAACAAGAGGCGATATGCTTGACTGCGGTACTATTATCCGAGTTTTCAAGTACAATAATATCAAGATAATAACACCGTCAAAGTCTTTTGACTTGCAAGATACATATGACCTCAAATACTTTCAGATGACATTGCAACAAGGTAATGAATATCTCGAATATATCAAGTTTATATTAAATCGTGGGCGCATATCGTCTGTAAAAGAGGGCTGCTTCATCGGGCAAAAACCGCCATACGGATATGAAAAGGCGAAAAAAGGCAAACAGTTCACGCTGAAACCGAGCGACTGCGCCGATATTGTTAAACTGATATTTGACTTATATGTCAATAAGAATATGGGCTGTAATCAGATTGCAAGCGAGCTTGACCGCAGGGGTATAAAGCCACGTTATAATGAATATTGGTCGGCAGCTTCTATCCGTGAAATGCTCAAAAATCCTGTTTACATCGGTAAAATAAGGTGGAATTATAAAAGAACGGTTATCCATACTGATGAACACGGAAACACTAAAAAGATGAGAATTAGAGATAATGATAATGCTATGATAGTTGACGGCTTGCACGAAGCTATAATAGATGAAGAATTATTCAATAAAGCGCAAGAGAAAACGGGCAAGAACTCACGGTCAAGAACCGTCGGCGAGCTTCGCAATCCGTTTGCAACACTCTTGAAATGCGGCAACTGCGGTTATGCAATGTCATATCGCACATATAAAAATAAAGACGGTACACCAAAAGGTGAGCCGAGAATGTTGTGCAATCATCAGGCGCATTGCCATACGCCGTCAGTCGGATATAACGAATTTGAAAAGGCGTTTATATCTGCGCTGCGCTTACAGCTTGCGGATTTTCAAATTAAAATAAGCGGTGAAAGCGGCGGTGTTGTTGCCATTCAAGAATCTATATTGAAGAACTTAAACAAGGAACTTGAAACGCTCGAAAAACAGCAAACAAAACTATATGATTTCCTTGAACGTGGAATTTACACCGAAGATGTGTTTTTAAAACGTAACGGCGCATTATCCGTTCGCCGAGCGGAATTAAACAAAGCGATTGAGATGCAGTCAAGCGCCATTCCCGAAACCGTATATTATGAGGACAAAATATATAAGATTTCACAGGCTATCGAAATGCTCCAAAATCCCGATTTATCCGTTGCCGAGAAAAACGCATTTTTAAAAACATTCATAGACCATATAGAATATTTCAGCGAGCTGCCCGGCAAGGGTAATCGTTTTTTAGAAAACAAATTTAATATTGAGATTTTCTTTTTATAGCTTTCATTTACAACATTGAGGTAAGCACGAATTAGGGCATCTTGAAATGATAGGCACTATGGTGCATCAGCTCACCCGCAATTTAACCGAAGACGAAATTGAAAAAAATCCTAATTTTATGGCATATTTTGTTGACCACACAGCGGGTGTTTACCCGACTGCTGCAAGCGGTTCACCGTGGAATGCCGCATCAATTGCATCAACCGGTGACACAATCGGCGACCTAAATGAAGATTTGGCGGCAGAGCAAAAAGCAAGGGTAACATATGATAACATTTTGCGCCTTGTTGACGACCCTGATATTATTGAGCCTATTAAATTTCTGCGTGAAAGAGAAATTGTGCATTACCAGCGTTTCGGTGAAGGCTTAAGGCTTGTTACGGATAAACTTGACAGTAAAAACTACTATGCGTTCAATCCTTCTTTTGATAAATGATAAATGATAAAAAAGCAAAAAGGCAACGAATTTTATTCGTTGCCTTTTTTTGTTGACATTTTCGTCAACATTATTCATCTGATTTTTCCTGTGCTTTAATATCGGCTGAAGATAAGTTATAAATATAGTCAATAAGTTTGTCCTTATTTTTTTCTGTATTGATTTTAATAACACTGTTGCCCCAAATATTTGCATAATCCCAAGTTCCGTCAAAAGGAACGCTTGTTTGGTGAATATTAAATACGCAAGTACCTGCTTTTGACACAAGCCCCATAAGTTCACCCTTTGATAAATCGGTTTCAATATACGGTGCACTGTTATATGCCATTTTATAAAGTTTAAAAGGATTTTTGAGTGCTTTTTTAAGTATCGCACTCATAACCGTACGCTGCCTCTGAGTTCTGACGAAATCGGTATCAATCTTCCTTATTCTGCAATAAGCAAGTGCTTGCTCACCGGTAAGTTTATTATTACCGGATTCAAGTGTAACATCGCCATATCTTTTCGGATGATTTGTAACTTCTTTAGCTTCTTTTTCGGTAACATCAATTTTAACACCGCCAAGGCTGTCCACCAGCACCTTAAACATTTCAAAATCGGTTACCACATATCCTTCAACATCTATACCGAAATTATATTCAATAGTTTCAACTACATTTTTATATCCCCCGTCAGAGCATGCCGCATTGAGCCTTTGCTCATGCCCGAGTGACGGAATATACACCCAAGTATCACGAAGAAACGACACAAGCTTTATAGAATGATGCTTTGAATCAACGCTTACAATCATCATAGTATCACTTCGTGTTTGCTCTGCATTTTCACCATTTCTGGCATCAACGCCTAAAAGAAGAATATTTTTAACCGACGAATCATTTTTCAAATCGCTTGCAGTAACATACTTATCTTCTTTTTTCTCATCATAATTAACTCTTGCAAGAACCGGAAATACCGAGCCTACTATAATAAGAACAAGCACCAAAATAACTGCCAAAACAGCCTTTGCTTTCTTGCCCTTTTTACTGCTGTGCCTTTTGTCTTTACCGGGTTTGTTATCAAAATGATGATTAGGTCTGCTGTTGTTTGACTTTGCAAAATTACCCTTTAAAGCTTTTGAATGACTTCCGCTTCTGCTGAAATCATCAATAGTTTCACTCTTAAAGGTGACATCACCTTTATCATCAAGCTGATAATTCCCATAATTAGAGCTTTTTCGCTGATTATCAACTACAACATCGTCTCTTTTTTTAGAATTAAAATTAAGGTCAACATCCATAGGTGAATAATTATAATAATCTTCATCTTTAGGAACTGTTCTGTCTATATCTTCCCTGCTTCTTTTTTTAGGGTCAAAATCTTCATTTTCAAAGCGTGGCATACAATCGCCTCCAATTCTACTAAAGAATATACTACATATTTAAAACTATTTCAACTACCATTTTATAAAATATATTGACATGAATAATAAATTACCTTAAAATAGAAGAAGCGAGTTGACTTGGCAATTGCGTGCCGAATTATCGGTATGAGGAAAGTCCGAGCAGTACAGAGCAGAATAACGGCTAACGGCCGCCGAGGGTGACCTTAGGGAAAGTGCAACAGAGATATACCGCCTGTTATATTTAGCAGGTAAGGGTGGAAAGGCGAGGTAAGAGCTCACCGAGGGGATGGAAACATTCCCTGCCATGTAAACCCTATTCACTGCAACATCGACTGAAGGGTTGTTTGCTCGACACATAACTTCGAAGGATGGCTTGATTGCAAGAGTAATTTTGCAACTAGATAGATAATTGCCCACGACAGAACTCGGCTTACTGTCAACTCGCCCATTTTATTTTAAGAGGGTAAAAATAATATGCTTGTAAACATGAGTAAGCTTTTAGCCGATGCACAAAAAGGCAACTATGCTGTTGGCTCATTTTCAGTAGCAAATATGGAAATGGTGCTTGGTGTACTGAAAGCAAGTGAGGAACTTAATGCGCCTGTTATTTTGCAAATAGCGGAAGTCAGGCTCAAACAAAGTCCGCTTGAACTTATAGGGCCGCTTATGGTAGCAAGTGCCGAATATGCCAAAACACCTGTTGCAGTCCATTTTGACCACGGCAAAACCATTGAAAAAATCAGCCAAGCACTTGAACTTGGCTTTACTTCTGTTATGTTTGACGGTTCACACTTGGAGCTTGACGAAAACATTAAAGTTACAAAAGAAGTTATAAAACTTGCTAAAAAATACGGTGCGGATGTTGAAGCAGAAATAGGCTGTGTGGGCGGTTCCGAAGACGGAAGCGAAGACATTGCCATTAACTGCACAAAACCTGAAGATGCAGTTAAATTTGAAAAAGAAACAGGTGTTGACGCACTTGCAATTGCAATAGGCAATGCACACGGAAATTACAAAAGCACACCCAAGCTCAGATTTGATATACTGGAAGAAGTTGAAAAAAATACAAAATTACCGCTTGTTCTGCACGGCGGCACAGGAATTACACCTGATGATTTTGTGCGCTGTGCGCATACCGGTATAAAAAAAATAAATATTGCAACAGCTACTTTTGACAGTGTTGAGCATACAGTTAAATCTGCCTATGAAAAAGGTGAAATAAGCGGATACTATGATTTGCAGGGTGCTGAAGTTGAGGGTGCTTATCAAAATGCCAAAAAGCACATTTTGATTTTCGGCACAGACAATAAAGCTTAACAATATTATTTGTATATATGAGAGGTAAAATTTATGAAATATGTAGAATTTGATATGTCAAAGCCACTTGACTTTATTCCAATCGGCAGAATTGCTATCGACTTTAATCCGACAGATATGTATATGCCGCTCAGCGAATCATCAAATTTCAACAAATATGTCGGCGGCTCACCTGCAAACATTGCAGTAGGCCTTGCAAGGCTTGGCTGCAAAGTAGGCTTTTGCGGATGTGTCAGCAATGACCAATTCGGCGATTTTGTAGTTAACTATTTTGAAAAAGAGGGTATTGATACAAGCCATGTAACAAGAGCAAAGAACGGTGAATGTATCGGCCTTACATTTACGGAAATTCTTTCAAAAGAAAAATCATCCATACTTATGTATCGTGACAATGTTGCAGACTTTTGTTTGGCTGCCGAAGATATAGACGAAGAATACATAGCATCGGCAAAAGCAATTGTAATCAGTGGTACAGCACTTGCAAAATCACCGTCAAGAGAAGCTTGCCTTAAAGCTATGATGCTTGCAAAAAAGAATAATGTTCGCATTGTATTTGATATTGATTACAGGGAATACACCTGGACTTCAAAAGATGAAATCGCCGTATATTACAGCCTTGTGGCACAAAATGCCGACATTATAATGGGTTCAAGAGAAGAATTTGATTTAACCGAAGGCATTGTAGGTGTCAAAGATTCCGACCCTGAATCTGCAAAATATTGGCAGTCATTCGGTGCGGCCATCTGCGTTATCAAGCACGGTAAAGAGGGTTCAACCGCATATACAAATGACGGTAAATTCTATTCTATCAAGCCATTCCCTGCTGTTAAGCTTAAAGGTTTCGGCGGCGGTGACGGTTACGGTTCATCCTTCCTTTACAGCTTGCTTCAAGGAAAAGAAATAATTGAATGTCTTGAATTCGGCTCAGCTTCTGCCTCAATTCTCATCAGCGCACATTCATGCTCTGACGCTATGCCAAGTGCAACACAGGTTGAAGAATTCATCAAAAAGAGTAAAGAAGAATACGGTGAAATGGTGGCAAGAGTATAACATTGGGCGGACGGAAGCACTTCGTCCGCTTAACATATGTATTTTACACAGGGATTTCTAATATGGAATTAAATAAAAAATTCAAAGAAAAACAAATGAGTGAAAATTTCATACTCGGCATAATGCTTGCACTTTGCGGCGGCTTTCTTGATGCTTATACATATATCACGCGCGGCGGTGTATTTGCAAACGCTCAAACGGGTAACATTGTACTTATGGGCATAAATATTGCAAAGGGCGATTTTGAAAGGGTAATACATTATGTTGTGCCTATCCTTGCATTTGCACTCGGCATCTTAATTTCCGAAGTAATTAAGGCAACGCTTAAAAAAAACACGCATATGCACTGGCGGCAAATAATTGTTTTGGCAGAAATCATTATCCTGATAATATGCGGTTTCATTCCAAGCGGCAAGGGCAACACCTTTGTTAATGTTATGGTATCGTTTGTATGCTCACTTCAGGTTGAAAGTTTCAGAGTTATAAACGGTAACACCGTTGCAACAACAATGTGCACCGGCAATTTAAGAAGCGGTACGGAACTCCTTTTTTTAGGATTAAGCAAGAAAGATAAAAGTATCGCAATAAGAAGCTTGACCTATTATGGCATAAATCTGTTTTTTGTTATAGGTGCAATTGTGGGTGCGGTAGTAACAAAATATCTTGATGTTAAAAGTGTTTTTATCGCAAGCGCATTGCTTATTATTCCTTTTATAATGATGTTTAAATCAAGCGAAAATGTTGAGTATATATAATTTATGCTATATTAAAAAAAATAGCCCCGCTGTTAGCTTTCATATCGAAAGAAAACAGCGGGGTTATTTTATTTATTTTGTTTTGAAACTAAAGTATATCTATAAGGCGGTAAGGTTATAAAACCGTCAACACATATTTCATCAAAAAGCGAATAGGAATTATCCCACTGTGTGCCGACAAATATTTTTTTACTTTCATTTGAATTATTTATTGCAACCAAAACACTGTCAGATTCGCAGTTGCGTGAATATGCAATAACTCCACCGTCACAATAAACTTTTTCAAAATCACCGTTTATAAAAGCTTTTGAGCTGTGCCTGATTTGCCCAAGACGCTTATACCACTTCAAAAGTTCATAGTTTACATCATCCCAAGCCATACATCCGCGGTTAAACGGGTCTTTCATACCCTGCATACCGATTTCATCACCGTAATATATTGACGGTACACCAGGAAGTGTAAACTGAATAAGGGAAGCAATTTTCATCATAGAAACGCCCCTTAAATAATCGAATTTTGAAAGAGTATTATGCTCAAACTGCCAAGTTCTGTCGTGTCCGTCAGGATTTTCACCTGCAAGGCGGGTAATTGCTCGCACAGTATCGTGAGTTCCGATATGATTCATCAGAACGCTTAATACCTGCGGCGGATAGTTTTCAACTATTGACATAACGCTGTTAAAAAAGCTGTCACCGTTAGCAAAACGAACAAAGTCCAACACCGCATCTGCAAACGGGTAATTCATTACACTGTCAAGCTCTTCGCCGAGAAGATACTTTCTTCTCTGCCCGTAAGCAAATTTATTTGTGGCATCCTCCCACACTTCGCCGATAATAATAGCATTAGGATTTTCCGATTTTACGGATTTCCTTAAATCATCAAGAAAAATATCAGGCAATTCATCTGCAACATCAAGCCTGTAACCCGCAATGCCGCATTTAAGCCATTTTTTCAGTATTCCGTTTTTACCGCAAATGTAATTTCTGTAACTTTCATCTTCTTCAATAACTTCCGGCAAAAGCTTAATACCCCACCAGGAATGGTAATCATCAGGCCAATTTATGAATTTGTACCATGAATAATATGGGCTTTGCTTGCTGTTATATGCCCCCACATCATTATAATGATTATACATATTAAAATATCTGCTGTCGCAACCTGTATGGCTGAATACACCGTCAAGTATTATACTTATTCCATACTTTTCCTTTGCTTTTTTGCAAAGGCTCTTAAGGTCATTTTCATCACCTAAAAGGCTGTCGACCTTTTCATAATCGGCAGTATCATATCTATGGTTTGAATGTGATTCAAAAATAGGGTTCAGATAAATACAGGTAACGCCCAAATCTGCTATATAAGGTAATTTTTCTTCAATTCCTTTAAGGTCACCGCCGAAATAATCATTATTCCAAATACCGTTCATCTGCTCCTCATTCCAATAAGGAGTATCGCCCCATTTGCGCAAAACGCGTGTGGTTGGCACATTTTTCTTTTCTTGATTTGATTTGAAAAATCTATCCGGGAAAATTTGATACATTATTCCCCCTTTTAAAAAGTCAGGTGTGACAAAATTTTCATCATACACGGTTTGCTGAAAATCAGGCAAAAATGCATTAAGTTCACCCCTACCCTCACCTGCATTTTTAATATAGCTTTTGCCCCAAGGGGTATCAAGCTCAAAATGATAAAAATAAAGTCCCGGTGTGGTGGCATAAAAATGAAGCTCCCAATATTCAAAATTCTCACCGCACATTCCTGCCCAAAACATATTATAATAAGCTGTTTGCTCACTTTCCTTTGTTATGGCAAGGCACGCGCCGCAGCATTTCACATCTCTTGGAACTATAATACGAAATTTGCATTTTTCATTTGTTGCAATTGCCGAAATTATTGATTTATATGACTTATCTCGTGAATTATATATCTGCACTTCAAACCTCTATACAAAACTAAAGAGGTTAATTTA
>ENA-UOJO01000709-UOJO01000709.1-human-gut-metagenome-genome-assembly--contig:-P57-NODE-709-length-48700-cov-58.313228_pt1 | contig 48700 bp, 46 predicted proteins | sample MGYA00242351_ERZ723898 | MGnify/ENA metagenome assembly ERZ723898 | reverse complement strand
GGTCTTCAAAGGTCTCCTGAATGAATTTGGTCTTGCCGCTTTCCAGAAAGCCCACGAACAGGTAGACCGGAATTTCTTTTGCCATAAGTGATGGTTTCTCCTTCTTATTTTAACGCTCAGCAGCCGAACAGCTCAGCAATGGCCTTCTCGTTCAGCTTGGAGCCGATGACGACCAGCTTGCCGCCCACGTCAGCACCGCGGGCACGCACTTCCCACTCGCCGGGCACATAGTCGAACTCCAGCCAGCCGTCGGCACCGCCGTCCACGATGCCCTTGCTGCGCAGGATCATGCCGTAAGCGCCGGTGTCCAGCTCGGTGAGGGCGTGCTCCACTTCGGCCTTGGTGAACTTGCGGGCCGTCTCGACGCCCCAGCTGGTGAACACCTCGTCGGCGTCGTGGTCATGATGATGGTGATGATGACCGCAGCAGCAGTGGTCGCCGTGCTCGTGGTCATGCTCGTCATGGTCTTCATCGTGATCGTGGTGATGATGCTCGTGCTCATGCTCGTCATGGTCATCATCCTCGTCATGATCGTGGTGATGGTGATGCTCGTGCTCATCCTCGTCATCGTCGTCGTCATCGTGATGATGGCCGCAGCTGCACACGCCGTTCTCATCGTAGTGATGGTGGTGGTGATGATGTTCTTCTTCCTCATCCTCGTGGGCGTGTTCCTCATTGGCCTTGGCTGCCATGGCGATCAGCTCTGCCTTGAAGTCGTCCTTGGTGGACATGGCCTTCAGGATCTGCTCACCGGTCAGGTCGTCCCATGCGGTGGTGACGATGGTAGCGGTGGGGTTCTTCTCGCGCAGCATGGCGACGGCAGCGGCGATCTTCTCCTCGCTGGCGGTCTGGGTGCGGCTGAGCAGGATGCAGCTTGCGTGGCTGATCTGGTCATCGTAGAACTCGCCGAAGTTCTTCATATACATCTTGACCTTGTTCACGTCCGCTACGGTGACAAAGCTGTTCAGCTGCACGTCCAGGTGCTCGGCCACGCCTTCCACAGCGCGGGTCACGTCGGAGAGCTTGCCCACGCCGGAGGGCTCGATGACGATGCGGTCCGGGTGGTACTGCTCCACCACCTGCTGCAGTGCGGTGCGGAAGTCGCCCACCAGCGAGCAGCAGATGCAGCCGGCGTTCAGCTCGTTGATCTGGATGCCGCTTTCCTTCAAAAAGCCGCCGTCGATGCCGATCTCGCCGAACTCGTTCTCGATCAGAACGACCTGCTGGCCGGCAAAGGCCTCTTTGATGAGCTTTTTGATGAGGGTGGTTTTACCGGCACCCAGGAAGCCGGAGAAGATATCAATTTTGGTCATGATTCAAATGCCTCTTTCTTGTAATAGCACACAGAGCCGCAGAGTGCTGGCTCAAAAATCTTACACTCCTATTATAACAAGGCTGTCAATGGGAAAACGCCCTTTTTCAAGAAAAAATTGTAACATTTTTTGCAAATTGGCGGCATTTTGAGGGAGAATGAACTCCCTCAGTCAAAACCTGACGGTTTTGCCAGCTCCCTCGGGGAGGGAGCCTCTGGCGTGCCCGCAAACTTTGCGCTTACGCCGGAAACTGCAAACCCCTCTGGTGAAAAAGTGGTTCAGAAACGCCCGCAGGCGTTTCTGAACCACAAATATAAAAATATTTTTCCGCTGAACATGGCCAGAGCGCAAGCGGAGGCCATTCCAAACCGTCCCGCCCCTGCATTGCAATCTTTTCGTTTGGATGATACAATAAGACACAAGAAAACACCGCCGCCGGGCGTTTTTTCCGGCTTGCGAAAAACAAAAAAGGATGCGATCGTATGAGCATGAATACCGTTCCTGAGCGCCTTGCCGCCCTGCGCGCCGCCATGGCCGCAAACGGCGTGGCCGTTTATCTGATCCCCGTGGGCGACCCCCACGCCAGCGAATACCTGCCCGACCACTACACCAGCCTGACCTGGTTCTCCGGCTTCCACGGCGAAAACTCCACCTTTGTGGTCACCCGTACCGAGAGTGCCCTGTGGGCAGATGGCCGGTACTTCGTGCAGGCGGAAAAGGAGATCGCGGGCACAGAGATCAAATTGCAGCGCATGGGTGAGCCGGGTGTGCCCACCGTGGAGGAATACTGCGCAAACGCCCTTGCCGAGGGCGAAGTGCTGGGCCTGTGCGGCCTGACTGCCGTCACTGCCCTCGTGGGCAAGCTGGAAAAGGCGCTGGCGAAAAAAGGCGCTTCCATCAAGACCCTGAACCTCGAGGATGAGCTGTGGACTGAGGGCCGTCCCGCCCTGCCGGACACCCCGGCATGGATCCTGCCGAAGGAATACGCGGGCTTCTCCCCGGCCGAAAAGCTGGACCAGCTGCGCGGCAAGCTCAAAGAGCTGGGCTGCACCGCCCAGTTCGTGGGCAAGCTGGATAACCTCGCCTGGCTTTTGAACCTGCGCGCCATGGACATCGAGTGCACCCCCTACGCCATGGCCTACTGCTATGTGACGCCCAGCCGCGCGGTACTGTTCATCAACACCGCCCGCGTCACCCCGGAAGCCAAGGCGGAGCTGGAAGCCAACGGCGTGACCCTCGCGGAGTACGACGATGTGCTCCCCTTCCTCGCCGCCGAGACCGAACCTCAGACCGTGCTGGCCGAAGCCGCCACCGTGAACTACGCGGTGTATCAGGTGCTGGAAAAGAACCCCGCCCTCACCGTGAAGGACGGCACCGACCCGCTGCTGCTGATGAAGGGCGTGAAGAACGACACCGAGCTTGCCCACATCCGGGAAGCCCACATCCGCGACGCCGTGGCCATGGTGCGGTTCCAGATCGAGCTGGAGAGCCGCCTTGCCGCCGGGGAGATGCTGACCGAGCTGACCGTGGACGAAATTCTGCACAAGTACCGCAGCAACACCGACAAATTCCTTGTGGAGAGCTTTGGCACCATTGCGGCCTACGGCGGCAACGCGGCCATGATGCACTACCACGCCACCCCGGAGGACCACGCTGTGCTGCAGCCGAAGGGCTTTCTGCTGGTGGACAGCGGTGCCACCTACATGGACGGCACCACCGACATCACCCGCACCTACCCGCTGGGCGAGCTGACCGAGGATGAGAAGCGGTTCTACACCTGGACCCTGCAGAGCCACATCGACCTTGCCAAGGCCGTCTGGCTGGATTACTGCGAGTGCAAGATGATCGACACCATCGCCCGCGAACCGCTGTGGCGGCACCTCATCAACTACCGCTGCGGCACCGGCCACAGCGTCAGCTTCGTGGGCAATGTCCACGAAGGCCCCCACAGCCTGCGGGGTACGAACTCGGTGGTCATGCGCCCGGGCATGGTGGTCACCGATGAGCCCGGCGTCTACGAGACCGACCTCGTGGGCATCCGCATCGAGAACGAGCTGGTGTGCGTGCACAAGGCCGACAACCAGTACGGCACCTTCCTGGGCTTTGAGCCGCTGATGTTCGTGCCCATTGCCACCTCGCCCATTCTGCCCGGCGTGCTGGACAGGGACGAGATCGCCTGGCTGAACGACTACCACCGCCAGGTGTTCGCAAAGCTGGCCCCGCACCTGAACGATGCGGAGCGGGTCTGGCTGGCGGAAAAGTGCGCCGCCATCAGCTGCTGAGAGACAAAAAACGACAAAAACACCCGGGGCCGTGCGGGAGCCGGAGCGGCTCCCGGCAGAACTCCGGGTGCTTTTTGTGTCATATTATAACTTGCAGAAATGCGCCTGCGGCGTGTCCAGCGGCGGCAGAGTGAACTCGTTCTCGCCAAAGGGGGAGCGCAGGACGGCACCCCGCAGCTCGGCGGAAAGGCCTGCCTCGGCACAGAGGGTGCGGTACAGCTGCATTGCCCGCCGCCGCACCGCAAGGATGTCGGCAGTGCTCACCCGGGTGTGGGAGACGCTCTGGGGGTTCTGCAGGTAGTGGTAGCCGATGTCCGGGATGGAAACGACGGTGCGCACGAAGTGCAGGTATTCCAGGTTGAACAGCTGGTCTTCCGCGAACAGCACCTGCGGGATGCGCAGGCCGTGGGCTTCCAGCACATCCCGGCGGTAGAGCTTGTTCCACAGCACCCCGTAGAAAAAGGTGTTGGGCTTTTGGAGCAGCTGCCGGAGGTAGTCCGGCAGGGCGTACACCCCGGCGGGCAGAAAGCCGTAGGCCCGGGTGCAGGGCGGATTGCGCTTGAGCACCACGCTCACCGCCTTTTCCCAGGGGCGGGTGTGCTCCACAAAGTGCTCCGGGTAGACCATCCAGAACGGCGCGACCACCAGCTCTGCCTGGTGCTGCTCGGCGGCGGTGACCAGCTTTTCGGTAAAATCCGGGGCCAGCCAGTCGTCGCAGTCCACGAACTGGATGTACTTGCCGTGGGCCAGCCGGATGCCCTGGTTTCGGGTATCGGCCGCGCCGGTATTGGGTTTGTCGATCACGGCGATGCGGTGGTCTTGGGCGGCAAGGCGGGCGCAGACAGCAGCGGTGTCGTCGGTGGAGCCGTCGTTCAGCAGTAAAATTTCGATGCTTTTATAAGTCTGGGCGCAGAGGCTTTCCACACAGCGGGTGATGCAGCCCGCGGCGTTATACATGGGCACAAGGATGCTCACGAGAGGAAACTCCATAAAAACTCCTTTCGACGTCAGCGCAGGCTTTTGGTGCGGGCAACGGTATCGGCCAGCTTCTGCACCGGGCCGCTGGGCAGGGTGCTCTCGAACAGGCTGAGGTAGATGCCCCGCAGACGGGTGCGGTATTTTTCATACAGGCCCATTTCCCGGCACATCTGGCTGTAGATGCCGTACATGCGTTTCCGGTGCTCCAGCATGGCGCGGAGGGTGACCTGGGTGTGGCAGACGCTCTGGGGGTTCTGCACATAGCAGTAGCAGGGCTGCGCAAGAGAGACGAAGGCCCCTTCGGTGTGGTGCAGGTAGGCGGCGTTGAACTGCTGGTCTTCGGTAAAGGCCATGGCCGGGAAGCGCACCCCATGGGCGGCGATGACGTCCCGCCGGAACAGCTTGTTCCACACCACGGTGAAGTAAAAGCTGGCGGGCTGGCCGATGACCCACCACAGATAGTCGGCTTTTGTGTAGACCCCGGCGGGCAGCAGGCTGTATTCCCGGGTGTCATAGCCGCTGCCGTGGGGGATCATCATCCGGTAAGGGGCCAGCACCAGCGCGGCCTTGTGCCGCCGGGCGGCGGAAACGAGGCGCTCGGTGCAGCCGGGCAGCAGGTAGTCGTCGCTGTCGGCAAACTGGATGTATTCGCCCCTGGCAAGGGCCAGCCCCTGGTTGCGGGTGTCCGAAGCGCCGGAGTTGGGCTTGTCGATGAGACGGATGCGGGCATCCGCGGCCGCCAGCTCCCGGCAGACGGCCAAGGTGTCGTCCTTCGAGCCGTCATTGAGCAAAAGGATCTCCAGGTTCGGGTAGGACTGGCCGCAGATGCTTTCCACGCAGCGGCGGATGGTGTTCTGCGCGTTGTACATGGGCACGATCACACTGACGAGGGGCTGTTCCATAAAAAGCGTCTCCTTTGCGGGAAAATGGGGGAAGAATTATCCTTATGATACACGCCCTGCCGCCAAAAAGCAAGCGCGGCGGGCCGAGAACGGAGGAAGCAGGAATGATCTTTCACATCGCGGTCTGCAGCCCGGATGCTGGGCTGCGCAGCGGGCTGGAGCGGCAGTGCATGGAATACTTTGCCCGCCGGGCGGATGCGTGCATCGTGCAGCAGCTGCCGGACGCCGCTACCCTCCTGCAGCGGGACACCGCCGGGGACCGCTATGAGCTGTACCTCATCGAGCTGGCGGCGGTGGCCTCGCCCGAGGGGCTGGCGGCGGCCGCCGAGCTGCGCCGCCGGGGCCGCCGGGCACCGCTGGCCTTCGTGGCCCGCACCCCGGCCCACGCCTACAGCGCCTTCCGGGTGGACGCGATGCAGTATCTGCTGCTGCCGGTGCACCAGCAGGAGCTTTCCGCCCTGCTGGACCGCGCCGCCGAACCGGAGTACGGCCCGGCCCTGACGGTGAACACGGCCGAGGGGCTGCGGGTGCTGGCCTATGCCGAGATCGAATATCTGGAGTGCACCCACCACATCGTCCACTTCCACCTGCTCAGCGGCGAGGACGTGACCTCTCTTTCGCTGCGGGTGCCTTTTTCGGCGGTGGCGGGGCCGCTGCTGGCGGACGGCCGCTTCCTGCAGCCCCACCGCTCCTATGTGGTCAGCCTGGCCGCCGTGCGGCTGCTGAGCGCCGGAGAATTGCAGATGACCAGCGGCGCGCGGGTGCCCATCCCCCGTGGGCGGGAAGGCGCCGTGCGGGAAGCCATCCGCGCCTGGTACCGCTGAGGAACACAGCAAAAAAGAGCCGCTTCGGGCGGCTCTTTTTTCGTGTGCAAAGGTGGTTTATTCAGTTTTTGGGTCCAGCTTTTTCCTGCGGGAGGCCCGGGCCGGTTTTGCCGGGCGGCTGGCGGCGTCTGTCTCCTGGACGGGCACCGAGGAAGCGTCCAGCCCGGTCAGGCTGCCCCAGTAGGATGCGGCGTCGTCGATGGCGCGCTGCAGCAGGCTGGAGGGCGAAACGTTCTCGGAAAAAGCCACCAGCGACTTGTACAGCCGGGGCTGTGCTTCGTCGTAGATGCCCAGCTTTGTGAACAGCTCTTTGTAATAGCGCAGCATCTGCAGCTTGTTCTGCATCACGGTGCCGGCGGTGAGTTGGGTGTGGCAGATGCCCTGGGGGTTCTGGATGTAATAATAGCCGGGGGTGTCGATGGAAGCAATGACCTTGGCGTATTGCAGGTAGCGCACATTGAACTGCTGATCCTCGGCGTAGAGCAGGTCGTTGGTGAACCAGAGGTCCACGGCTTCCAGCAGCTGGCGGCGGTAGAGCTTGTTCCACACCACGTTGAAGTAGAAGGTGGCGGGCTTTTCGATCAGCTGCATCGCGTAGGCACGCTGGTCGTAGACCCCGGCGGGCAGAAAGCCGTATTGGCGCACCTTATAGCCGCGGCGGTCGGTGACGGAGGGGTCCTCCAGGAAAAGCTTTGCGTCCGGGGCCAGTTTTTCCCCTTCGCCGGGGTTCACCATCTCCGGCGGCAGGGCCATCCAGTAGGGCGAGATGACAAGGTCGGCGCTGTTGGCCTCGGCCGCGCGGACCATATTTTCCGTAAAATCGGGCTCCAGCAGGTCGTCGCTGTCCACGAACTGGACGTACTTGCCTTTGGCCACCTTCATGCCATCGTTGCGGGTCATGGAAAGCCCGGCATTGGGCTTGTCGATCAGGGTGATGCGGGGGTCTTTGCGGCGGAACTGCTCGCAGATGGCAAGGCTGCCGTCTGTGGAGCCGTCGTTCAGCACGATGACTTCGATCTCTTTCCAGGTCTGCGCAAGGACACTTTCCAGACACCGGGCAACACTATTCTGCACGTTATACACAGGCACGATAATGCTGACGAGCGGATTGTTCATGACAAGGGGTCTCCTATTCCTTCTCTGTTCTCGATCAAGATACGATCGGCTGTATCAGAATCGCGCGGAATGCGCGTTTTGTTCATAAACTGGAAACTTTTGATAATAGAATCGTCTGATTTATATTATCATACACTTTTCGCCTGTAAAAAGCAAGCAAAATAAAAGGCAAGAAAGAACCGCACAAGGCAGTTCCTCCGGCGGCAGAAAACGCGGCGGCGCGGTTCACGCGCGGGTCCAGTCCAGCGCGCTCCATGCGGGCAGGAACTGGTCACACACCCGGCGCATCTGTGCTTCGTCGGCGGCAGAGGCCGGGTCTGCGATGCCGATGACGTAATACCCGGCTTTTTGGGCGGTGGAGGCGGCGTAAATGGCGTCCTCGCACACGGCGCAGGCGGCAGGGTCTGCGCCGCCCAGCCGCTCCATGCACTGGGCGAACACCTCCGGGCGGCTCTTGTGCAGCGCACCCTGGGCTTCCACGATGAACTCAAAATCGTCCAGCACGCCCAGCCTCCTCAGCACCGTGCGGCACTGGTCGGCCCAGGTGTTGGAACAAAGGCAGATGCGGGCCCCTTCGGCCCTGAGCCGGGCCAGCATCTCCCGCACGCCGGGTTTCAGCTCCACGGTCTCGTACAGCTCGGCAATGACCTCGCGCATCACGCCGTAGTATTCATCTTCGCTCAGCGGCAGGTCATACTCCCGGATGAGGTACTGCGCGCCCTCCTGCATCCCCATGGTGAGCAGGGCCGAGCGCAGGTTTTCCTTCGGGGTGCGGCCGTAACGGCGCAGCAGAGCGTCGGGTGCGCCCTCCCACACCACGCCCATGCTGTCGGTGAGGGTGCCGTCCATATCAAAGATCCATTGCCTGCAGTGCATGAGAATGCCTCCTTGTAAAATATCTCACTAAGTATATCATGTTTCTTAGCCGGGAGAAAGCCGTTTATTTACAAAAACCGGGAGAATTTTTGCGGGAAATATGCTATAATCGAACAAAACAGCAGGCATCGACAGAGGAGGCGGAGACCATGGAACAACGGCAGAAAGCGCTGGTGCTGGCAGGCGGCGGTGCCCGGGGCAGCTATCAGGTGGGCGTGTGGCGCGCATTGATGGAGCTGGACTGGCACCCGCAGATCATCACCGGCACGAGCGTCGGCAGCCTGAACGGGGCGATGTTCGTGCTGGACCTGTACGAGACGGCCCGGGACATGTGGCTGACCATCCGCAGCCGGGACGTGATGGAGCTGCCGGACGAGGGTGCCGACCTCTCGGCCCTGCACCAGTTCCTGCGCAGCGTGGTCAAGGCCGGCGGCATGGATGTTTCCCCGCTGGAAGACATCGTGGAGCGGGTGCTGGACGAGGACGCCCTGCGGGCTGCACCCACCCGCTTTGGACTTGTGACGGTGGAGAGCCGGGGCCTGAAGCCCCGGGAGCTGACGCTGGACGAGATCCCGGAAGGCCGGGTGAAAGACTACCTGATGGCATCGGCCGCCTGCTTCCCCGCTTTGCGGGCGCGGGACATCGACGGCAAAAAGTTTCTGGACGGCGGCTACAGCGACAACATGCCCACCGGCCTTGCCAAGAAAATGGGCGCGGAAGAACTGGTGTGCGTGGACCTGGAGGGCGTGGGCATCACCCGCCCGAACCTGACCGGCCTGCCCACCGTGATGGTGCGCAGCTACTGGGAGCTGGGCGATATCCTCCACTTTGACCCGGACACCGCCCGCCGCAACATGGAGCTGGGCTATTACGATACCCGCCGCGCCATGGGGTATCTGCGGGGCTGTGCCTATGCGGTTTCCACCAGCGCGGAGAGCTGTGAGGATGCCGCCGCCTTTGCGTGGAAATTCCAGCAGGTGCAGAAGGCGGTGCGGGAAAAGTACCCCGTCACCCTGACGGCAGATGCGGCCCTTCTGCTGGCCAAGATGAAGGACGCGGACCTTGCCCCGCTGGAAGCGGCGGCCGAGGACGCGGGCGTGGATCCGACAAAATTCTACACGACCCACACGCTGGCAGATGCATTCCTCGCCACCTGCGATCAGGCGCGGATGCAGAGCTTTGCGCCGCTGTTCGAGGGCAGCGCGGATGCTGCCCGTGCGGCACTGGCAGCGCTGGTGCCCAATACCTTTTTGCAGGCGCTGGTCTGGTACACCCTGACCGCGCCGGAGAAAACGCCCATTCTGCCGGAGGTGACAGACGATGAAGGTGTATAAGGGAGCTTCGGCTTCGCCGGGGCTGGTGCTGGGCCAGGTGAGCCGGCTGGAGCATCATGTGGAAACGGCCACGGCCGGGCCCTTCAACCCCGCGCGGGAGCTGCGGCTGCTCACCGACGCCATCCACACCGCCCAGAGCGAGCTGGAGTCCATGGCGGACCGGGCCGCGCCCACTGAACAGGCCATCTTCCAGTTCCAGAGCATGATGCTGGACGACGAGGGCATGATGAACGAGGTGCGTTTCTGCATCAATGCGGGCATCGGCGCGGCGGCGGCCATGAACCAGGTGGGCCAGCGCTATGCCGACCAGCTGGCCAACATGAAGGATAACCCCTACATGCAGCTGCGCAGCGTGGATATTCTGGATGCCACCCGCCGGGTCATCAATATCCTCACGAACCGCCCCCGCATGTGGCTGGCGCTGGACCACCCGGTGATCCTGGCGGCCGACCGGCTCATGCCCACCGACCTGTTCAGCGTGCCCTCCGGCATGATCCTGGGCATCATCACGGCCGAAGGCAGCGGCCAGAGCCACGCCGCCATCATTGCCCGGGCAATGAACATCCCGGGCCTTGTGCAGGTGGGGCGGGATTTTCTGGACGACTGCGACGGACGCACCGTCATTCTGGACGCCACCAAGGGCGAGTGCACCCTGGACCCGGACGCCGTCGTCCGCCAGCAGGCGGAGACCCGCATCTGTGAGCTGCAGCGCGAAAACGCCGAGATGCAGCGGCTGAGCGCTCTGCCCAACTGCACGAAGAACGGCCAGCCCTTTGAACTGCTGGCCAACTGCTTCGGCCCCGAGGACATCGACACGGCCATGCAGTCCGGTGCCCGGGGCGTGGGCCTGCTGCGCAGCAGCTATATGATGCTGCCGGGCCGCATCCTGGACGAACAGGAGCAGTATTTCTTCTACAGCTCCTGCCTTGCCGCGGCCAAGGGCTGCCCGGTGACCGTGCGCACCTTTGATTTTGGGGCCGACCGCACCATGGCCGACGCCTATCAGGGCCTGCAGTCCTCGAAGCTGGGCCTGCGGGGCATCCGCAACAGCCTGCGCCAGCCCCGCCAGTTTGAAACGCAGATCTGCGCGCTGCTGCGCGCCGCCGTGCGCGGCCCGCTGCGGGTGATGTTCCCCATGGTGACCACCGTGGAGGACTGGGACGCCGCCATGCGGGTGGTGGAGCGCTGCCGCGACCATTTGAAGGAGCGGGGCGTGCCCTTCAACGAGGACACCAAGTTCGGCGTGATGCTCAGCGTGCCTTCGGCCTGCCTGACCGCTGAGGAATTTGTAGAGCACGGGGTCGATTTTCTTGTGATCGGCACCAACGACCTGACCCAGTACACCCACGCGGCAGACCGGGAGCTTGCCAGCGCGGAGCACTACTACCGCCCGGCCAGCAAGGCCATGAAAAAGCTCATCACCATGGTGATGGATGCCGCAAAGGTGCGCAATGTGCCGGTGACCATCTGCGGCCTTGCCGTGGGCAACCCGGCCAACACGGTGCAGTATCTGCAGCTGGGCCTGCGCAGCTTTTCGGTGAGCCCGCAGAACCTGCTGGGCACGAAAAAGGCTTTGCTGGAAGCGGAGACGTGATCTTATAACCCTCTCAGGCGCTGACGCGCCAGCTCCCCCGAAAGGGGGAGCTGGCATCGCGCAGCGATGACTGAGAGGATTTTGAGCATAAAAACAAAGGCATCTGCATGGTTTCAGTGGAACCGGTGCAGATGCCTTTTGCATTCTATAAAAGAAAATTACTCTAAGTTCCCCGTCAGGGTCATCACCGACGCCAGCACGGCCAGCGGGGCCGTCTCGCACCGCAGGATGCGGGGGCCAAGGCCCACCGTCTTTGCACCGGCCTTTGCGGCCATCTCGGCTTCCTCGGCGGCAAAGCCTCCCTCGGCACCAGTCACGATGGCGATTTTCAGTTTTTCGCCGTTGGCAGGCGCGGTCTCTGCCAGCAGCTGGCGCAGCGGCGCGCCGCCGCACTCGTAGCAGAACAGCACAAGGTCATACTGTGCAAAGGTGCGGCACACGGCCCCGAAGTTGGGCAGCGGCAGGGCCACATCCGGCAGAATACCGCGGCCGCACTGCTTGGCGGCTTCCAGCGCGATGCGGTTGTAGCGCTCGTTCTTCTGCTCCTCTTTTTTGGGGGCAGCCACGCAGTACCGGCTGAAGAAGGGCACGATGTGGGCTGCGCCCAGCTCCACGCCGTGTTTGATGATCTGCTCCAGCTTATCCTGCTTGGGGTAGCCCGCCAGCAGGGTGACTTCCACGCTGGGTTCGGCGGCGCTGGGATAGCCCGGCTCTACGCTGAACTCCACGCAGTCGTCGCCGAAGCCGGTGATGGACGCGGTGTATTCCACGGCGTTGCCGTCGCACAGAATAACGGTCTCGCCCAGGCGTGCCCGCATCACCCGGGCAAGGTGGTGGGCGTCGGCCCCGCGCAGCACGGCGGTGCCGTCAGAAATTTCAGTGGTAAAATAACGGTGCGGCATAGTGGCTCCTTACGCTTTCTTACAAACAATGCACTCCCAGCCGCGCTTTTCCTTCACTTCCACGACGGCGAGACCGGCGGCTTCCAGCCCGGCAATGACCTCATCCTTGCGGCTGTCGATGATGCCGCTGGCGATGAAAGCTGCGCCCTCGGCCATCAGGCCGGGCACAGCCGGTGCCAGAGACAGGATGGCGTTGGCCACGATGTTGGCGGTGATGATGTTGTACTGGCCGCTGGCCTTGTCCGAAAGATCACCCACCAGCACGGTCAGCTTGTCCTGCACGCCGTTCAGGGCGGCGTTCTCCCCGGCGGTGCGCACGGCCACGGGGTCGATGTCCACGCCCTCGGCCACGGCCGCGCCCAGCTTCAGCGCCGCAATGGCCAGGATGCCGCTGCCGGTGCCGATGTCCAGCACCCGCTCGCCGCCCTTCACCCGCTCATCCAGTGCTTCCATGCACAGGCTGGTGGTCTCGTGGCCGCCGGTGCCGAAGGCAAGACCCGGGTCAAGGATGAGCTTCACGCGGTCGGTATTATACTCCTGCCAGGAGGGCACCACGGCCAGCCGCTTGCCGATCTCCATGGGGTGGTAATACTTGCGCCAGCCGTTCTGCCAGTCCTCCTGCTCCACGCCCTCGGTCTCGACGGTGTAGGCGATGCCGGCGGCTTCCATGCGGGCGGCAATGAGGGCCAGCGTTTCCACGGGGGAAGCGCCCGGCTCCAGATACATGTGGATGATGACGGTGTCGCGGGGCTTATCCAGCAATTCCTGCTCGATCAGGTCCACATGGGCGATCTCGGCCACCTGCTGCTCAATGTCGCTGTAGTCTTCGATATAGATGCCGCCCTCGGCGATCATGGTGGCAACGGCTTCGGCGTTGTCGGCGTCGGCCTTGGCCACGGTCAGGCGGATGTCGGTCCATTCCATAAAAAGAAACCTCCTTCGGGTCTTCGCATATTCTATAATAGTATAGTACCCGATTCGGCGGTGGGATGCAAGCATTTACAGCGTTTTTGCGTTCTGATGTGGGATGTGCTATACTTATTTTATAAAAAGCACGGCGGGCACCACCCCGGGAGGAGAAATCGATGAGCAAAACATACAGCTGGCGGAAACTGAACGAAAAAGAGCTGACGCGGGTCTATCTGGACGAGATGCGCCGGGACTTCCCGCCCACGGAGCTGAAACCCCTGAGCATGATCCTAAACAGCGAAGCGGACGGCACGGCCCACACCTGGGGCGTGTTTGACGGCGAACAGCTGGCGGCCTACCTGCTCATGGTGCGCCCGGCGGGCAGTAAGGTGAGCCAGCTGGATTACTTTGCGGTGCTGCCCGCCTACCGGGCACAGGGCCTTGGAGCAAAACTGCTGGCGGCCCTGCCGGAATACGAGAAGGACGCACAGGCCATTTTGATCGAAGCTGAGGTGCCGGACAAGGCCGAGGACGAAGCCATGGCCGTGCGGCGGCTGGGCTTTTACGCCCGGTGCGGGGCCCGGGACACCGGCTTTACCGAGCATTTGTTCGACGCCTGGTTCCGCATTCTGGTGCTGGACTGCCCCGGCCCCGGCACCTTTGCTGACCGGCAGGCCGTGGACGCGCTGGTGGACTGCTACCGCCGCGCCATCAGCGAGACTGAGTGGCAGAAGTATGTGCAGTTCTACTGCCCGGACGGCACGAAATACTGCTGAGGGCTTCTCCCCCCTGTGCAAATTGAGCGCGCAGGGGGATTTTTGGCGGATTTTGGTTGACAGAACTCCAAAATGTGGTACGCTAAAGGCACAGAATACGGCAAGAGGAGGTTTTTCGTATGGCTGAAACAATGACCCGCCGCACCTTCCTGAAGGGCGCGGCCGCAGCGGCCGTGGCCGTTTCGCTGGCCGGCTGCGGCGGTGGCAGCACCGTCGGTGAGTTCCGCGTTTATTTTAATGGAAATCCGGAGTTTGGCTGGATGATCAGCGGCGACTACGGATTTGTGAAACTCAATATCGGAATCAAAGGCGTGGAAAACGGCATCACCTTCAGTAAGAAGTACAGTGATGTCTTTTCTGCGGAAGTGAACGGCCAAAAGCTTGAACTGCAGAATGGCAGCACCGGCATCCTGTGGCAGGGTTCCACGAAGGATTGCGAGCTGGAATTCAGAATTGCTGATAAAGAGACCGTCGATGCACTTGCAAGTGGTGCACAGACGCTGGATCTGACCATCACGCTGTCCACGGTTTCCCGGCTGTTTGTGCTGGACCTGAAAAACAAGACGGTCACCCCGCAGTAAAAACAAAACAGAAGGAACTTTATGCCCCGGGCACTCTTTGTGAGTGCCCGGGGCTTTTTGCCGCTTTGCCCAACCAGAAAATGGTATTTTCGGCACATTTTCGGGCAATGTAAAATCCAGGTACAGGGTTTTCATCCCGGCTTTACGCAGAGATGACACAGCGGCAAAACCCTGCCCAAAAGATTTACCTCCATTTTGCACGGGGCTGGTCGCAGCGGGGGCGGCGGCGCGGTACAATAAAGCCGTTCCCAGGAAAAGCACAACAAAAAATGCCCGGGCAGACGGCCCGGACCTGTTTGGAGGAAATAAAGATGAAAAAGATCACCCGTCGTTCGTTTATCACTGTCTGCGGTGCTGCTGCTGCCGCCATGGCCCTGACCGCATGCGGCGGTTCCGCATCTTCCACCGTGGCATCTTCTGCCGCCGAGTCCACCGCTTCTTCCGCTGCCGAGAGCGTGGCCGCCGGCACCCTGTCCGGCAACGTTGCAACCGGCGGTTCCACTTCCATGAAGAATGTCATCGCTGCCCTGACCGAAGGCTTTGCCGAAGTCGAGCCGGGCGTCACCGTCAGCTATGACCCCACCGGTTCCGGCGCAGGCATCACCGGTGCCACCGATAAGACCCTGGACATCGGCCTGTCCTCCCGCGCCCTGAAGGACGACGAGAAGAACGATGTGGACGGCACCACCGTGGCGCTGGACGGCATCGCCATCATCGTGAATAAGGACAGCAAGGTGGCGGACCTGACCGTGGACCAGCTCAAGCAGATGTTCACCGGCGAGATCACCAACTGGTCTGAGGTCGGCGGCGACGACGGCGAGATCGTGCTGATCGGCCGTGAGGCCGGTTCCGGCACCCGCGACGGCTTCGAGAGCATCGTGGACGTGAAGGACAGCTGCAAGTACGCACAGGAGCTGACCGCTACCGGCGCTGTCATCAGCGCTGTGGAAGCAAACCCGCTGGCCGTCGGCTACGCATCCCTGTCCGCTGTGGGCGATACCGTTGCCATGGTCACCGTGGAAGGCGTGGAGTGCAGCGAGGACACCGTCAAGGACGGCACCTACAAGATCCAGCGTCCCTTCGTGTTCGTCACCAACAAGAGCGTCACCCTGTCTGAGCAGGCACAGGCTTTCGTGGACTTTGCCACCAGCAAGGATGCGGCAGACCTCATCCGTGCCGCAGGTGCTGTGCCGGTGAATGAGTAAAAGATGATCGCAGAAGCCTTTCCCCAAGGGGAAAGCCTTTGCAAAACAACCCCACCGCGCCGACCTGCCCCGAAACGGTACGGGTCGGCGCTTTTCGTAAGGATCCTGCTATGAACAAAAAATCGTCTTATCTGCGCCGTGTCCAGCTGCCGCGCACCCCGGCCGAATGGCTGGAAGCGGTGATGAACTTCATCTTCTTCCTGTGCGGGATGCTGGCCGTGGGCTGCGTGGTGCTCATCACGGTGTACATGATCATCTCCGGTGTGCCGGCCATCCGCAAGATCGGCCTGTTCAAGTTCCTGCTGGGCACTGAGTGGGCCTCCACGGCGGCCGACCCGAAATTTGGCATCCTGCCCTTCATCCTGTCCAGCATCTACGGCACCCTGGGGGCCACCCTCATCGGTGTGCCCGTCGGCCTGCTGACGGCGGTGTTTCTCTCCAAGGCGGCGGACCCCAAGGTGCGCACGGTGGTGGTCACGGCCATTGAGCTGCTCTCCGGCATCCCCAGTGTGGTGTTCGGCCTGCTGGGTATGCAGGTGCTGGTGCCCGCCGTGGCAAAAGCGTTCGGCAAGGCGTCCGGTGCCTGCCTGCTGTCGGCCATCGTGGTGCTGTCCGTCATGATTTTGCCCAGCATCGTGTCGGTGTCGGTCACGGCGCTGAACGCCGTGCCGCCGGAGTATGAGCAGGGCAGCCTGGCCCTGGGTGCCACCGACACCGAAACGTGGTTCAAGATCAGCGTGCCCGCCGCCAAAAGCGGCATTGCCGCCGGCATCGTGCTGGGCATCGGCCGCGCCATCGGCGAGGCCATGGCCGTGATGATGGTGGCTGGCAACAGCCCCAACATGCCGGACAGCCTGTTCCGCAGCGTCACCTTCCTGACCACGGCCATTGCCAAAGAGATGAGCTACGCGGGCGGCCTGCAGCGGCAGGCGCTGTTCAGCATCGCGCTGGTGCTGTTCGTGTTCATCATGCTCATCAATATCGTCCTGAACGTCGTCCTGAAGGGAGGCAGCCGCGATGAATAAGGGCTTTTCCCCCTCCCGCCGGGCGTGGAACCGCGTGATGAACGCGCTGGTGTGGGCCGCCGCCATCCTTGTGATGGTGCTGGTGGCGGGCATCATCGGCATGGTGCTGGTGCGCGGCGTCCCGCACATCAGCTGGAAGTTCCTCACCACCACCGCCAGCGTGCTGAAAAAGACCGACGGCATCCTGCCTGCCATTCTCAACACGCTGTATGTCATTTTGCTCACATTACTTATTGTATTACCTCTGGGCGTGGGTGCGGCGGTCTATCTGACCGAGTACGCCTCCAATCGAAAGCTCATTGAGGTGATCGAGTTCACCAACGAGACGCTGGCAGGCATCCCCAGCATCATCTACGGTCTGGTGGGTATGCTGGTGTTCAGCCAGGCACTGGGCTTTCAGACCTGCCTGCTGTCCGGCTCCCTCACATTGGTGGTCATGAACCTGCCCACCATCATCCGCACCACGCAGGAATCTCTCAAAACGGTGCCCCAGGGCTACCGTGAGGGTGCCATGGGTCTGGGCGCGGGCAAGTGGCACATCATCCGCACCATCGTGCTGCCCTGCAGCATCGACGGCATCGTCACCGGCTGCATCCTGGCTGTGGGCCGCATCGTGGGCGAAAGCGCCGCCCTGCTGTTCACCGCCGGTGCGGCCGAGGTCATCGCCAAGGGTGTGGTGAAAGCCTACACCTCCAACGGCGCAACGCTTTCGGTGCTGCTGTACCTGCGCGCCTTTGAGGACGGCGACTTTGTCTCTGCATGGGGCATTGGCGCGGTGCTGCTGGTGCTGGTGCTGGCCATCGATCTGGCGGCGCGGCTGGCGAAGGATAAACTGAAACAGAAACAGTGAAATTTGATTTTACTGTTTCCAGAGCATAACCATTTGAAATGGCCTCCGCTTATCGGGTTGCGGCCCCCAGCATCCGCATCGTGCCTTGGGCGGCACTTGCGTCTTGCTGGCCGCTGCCCCAACAACTCCTCCCTGTTTCCGCCACTGGCGGCGGTCGTCGTTGTTGCGCTCTGGCCATGAATAGCGGAAAAATTATTTTTAATTTCGTAGATTTGAAAAATCTGCGGATTTTTCAAATCTACATTTTCACGGGAAGGGTCGAAACGGTAAACTTCCTGTTGAAATTCAACAATGAGGTACTCTATGGAAAACACGAACATGCCGGTCATCTCGGCAAAAGACCTGAACCTCTGGTACGGCGACTTCAAGGCGCTGAAAAATATCTCGCTGGACGTGGGCGAGCGGGAGATCACCGCCCTCATCGGCCCTTCCGGCTGCGGCAAATCCACCTTTTTGAAAACTCTCAACCGCATGAACGACCTGGTGCCCAATGTGCGCATCGAGGGCGATGTGCGGCTGAAGGGCGAGGACATCTTCGCCCGGGAAATGCAGCTCACCGACCTGCGCCGCCGCGTGGGCATGGTGTTCCAGAAGGCAAACCCCTTCCCCATGAGCATCTACGATAACATCACCTACGGCCCCAAGCTCCACGGCGTGCGCAATAAAGCCGAGCTGGATGAGCTGGTGGAAAGCTCGCTGCGGGGTGCGGCCCTCTGGGACGAAGTGAAGGACCGCCTGAAAAAGAGCGCGCTGGGCCTTTCCGGCGGCCAGCAGCAGCGCCTTTGCATCGCCCGGGCTCTGGCGGTGAAGCCCGAAGTGCTGCTGATGGACGAACCCACCAGTGCCCTGGACCCCGGTTCTACTATGAAGGTGGAGGAGCTCATGAGCGAACTGAAAAAGAACTACACCGTGGTCATCGTCACCCACAACATGCAGCAGGCGGCCCGTATCAGCGACCGCACCGCCTTCTTCCTGCTGGGTGAGCTGGTGGAAGTGGGCCCCACGGCACAGATCTTCAGTGCGCCGCAGGATAAGCGCACCGAGGACTACATCTCCGGCCGGTTCGGCTAAACTGAGGAGGGACAAAACCAATGAGCATCCGCAAACAATACGATACCGATCTGGAAGCCCTCAAGGCGGCTCTGGTGGAGATGGGCAACAACTCCGCCGAGGCCGTGGAGGCCGCGCTGGAAGCGCTGTGCACCGCCGACGCCGACGCGGCCAAGAGCATCGTGAAGGGCGACAGCCGCATCAACAACATGGAGCGGGACATCGAGCACCGCTGCATGACCCTGCTGCTGCGCCAGCAGCCGGTGGCGGGCGATCTGCGCCGCATCTCCACCGCCATGAAGGTGGTCACCGACATTGAGCGCATCGGCGACCATGCCGCCGACATCGCCGAGATCATCCCGCACCTCGTCACCGTCCGCAAGGAAGGCGACCCCGCCGTCAGCCAGGCCATCGCCATGGGCCGCAAGGCGTACCAGATGATTTTGGACGCCCTGGCCGCGCTGACCAACGAGGACGAGCTGGCGGCCCGGCAGGTCATTGCCGCCGACGACGCGGTGGACTACGACTTCAACGCCATCAAGCACACCCTGGCGCAGGAGATCGCGGCCAACCCCGCCAAAGTGGACGCTGCGCTGGACCTGCTGATGGTCATCAAGTATCTGGAGCGCATCGGCGATCACGCCGTGAATGTGGCCGAGTGGGTGCAGTTCGTGCGCAGCGGCAGATACAAGGACGAGAGTATGTTCTAAAGTCTTTCTCCACCTCATTTTTGAGGGTTTCGTGTTTTCTTTATTTCTCCTGAAAAAGGCCGTTTCTGCGCTGCAGAGGCGGCCTTTTTCGGTGGGACGAAATTCGTGGACGGCAAATAACAAAAAAATTTTAGCTTTTTTGCAATATTCAGCCCGGGCAGTTCGTATAGAGAGTGTAAGGTTCCTCAAAAACCTGCGAACCCTGTGCGGCGGGCGTCCGGCTTTCTCCCCCAGTCCCCGCCCGCCGCACCCTTTACGGAGGAAATTTATATGGCACAGTGTAAGGATATCCCGCTGGAAGCCCGCGCCGAGATGGTCAGCCGTGAAGCGCTGGTGCAGGCGGCGCTGAAAGAAATCACCCAAAACTACCGCGAAGCCAGCCTGTCCAATGTGGCGCGAGCCTACGGCGTCTCGCTGGCCTACGTCAGCGAGTGCGTGCGGGCCCAGACCGGCCGCACCTACAAGGAGCTGCTACAGAAGCACCGCATGGAAACGGCGGCGCGCCTTCTGCGCCGCAGCGACATGAACATCCAGCAGATCATCACGCTGGTGGGCTACGAGAACACCAGCTATTTCTACCGCCTGTTCCACGAGCGCTACGGCCTGAGCCCGCGGGAGTACCGCCAGGTGCGCGCCGCCCGCGTGCGCACCAGCGCATGAAAAAGCTTCATTCCCCCATCGGCAGGACACGGCCCCGGCTGTGCCCTGCTTTTTGGCGTTTCGGGACGTTTTGCGGGCGGCTGGCGCAAGAACTGGATTTTTCTGGTAAAATGTAGTACAATAAGGCAAATCCCAGCCGTGCCGGAAGGGTGCGGCGCAGTCGAAAGAGGTGGAATGAATGTTTCGTGGTGCAGTCAGAGGGGACCTGCCGCAGATCCTGAAGATCTACGACCATGCACGCGCTGCCATGAAGGGATCGGGCAACCCGACCCAGTGGGGCGACAACTACCCTCCGCAGGAGATGCTGGAGGAGGATATCGACTCGAACCGTCTGTTCGTCTATGTGGTCAACGGCCAGATCGAGGCCGTGTTCGCCTTCATTCTGGGTGCAGACCCGACCTATGCCGTCATTGAGGACGGCCGGTGGCTGAACGATACGCTGCCTTATGGCACGGTGCACCGGCTGGCTTCGGCCGGCAGGCAGAAGGGCGTCGCTTCGGCGGTGCTGGAGTGGAGCCTGGAACACTGCCAGAGCCTGCGGGCCGATACCCACGCCGACAACAAGATCATGCAGCACCTGCTGGAAAAGAACGGCTTCACCCGCTGCGGCATCATCCATGTACGGGATGGTTCGCCGCGCTACGCCTACCAGAAGCTGGCCGCGACCCAGCCGCTGGAATAAGCCGCAAAATGCCTGTGCACCGGGTCCGCCCGTGCGCGGGCATTTTTTCTGGAAAAATTTCGGAGCCCCTGCAATTTGGCACCGCGCTCCTTCGCGTTCCAGATGACGAGACAAAACCGGGCACCCGGCCCGGAAACAATATGGATAAAAGAAGGAAATCTTTCTATAAATTCTATAAAAAAGACGGTTTCGGTCTGCATGACGGCAGTCATGGCCCTTTCCCTGCTGGCAGGCGGCGCGGTGCAGGCGTCGGCCCTTTCGGTACAGGCAGCAAAGACGGCAGAGCCTGCTGCGGCGGTCAGCGAGGAAAACTGCATTTCCGGCAATTGGAAGCGTGCCGCCGACCCGGCCCTCACCGACACGGTGCGCAAGGTGTTCGACAAGGCCTTTGACGGGCTGGAAGGCGTTTCCTATACGCCCTATGCCCTGCTGGCCAGCCGCACCACCGCCTCCGGCAGGCAGTACCGCATCCTGTGCGAAGCGACGGTGGTGTACCCGGGCGCTGAGATGCACTATGCGGTGGTGGATGTGTACGAAAGCCTGGAGGGCAATGCGAACATCATCAGCGCGACCGATGGGTATGTGAGCTGAAATTTTTATTTTGAAAAGCCGGAGCGGTCAAAGCCGTTCCGGCTTTATTTTTTCGGAAAAGCAAAACTGTCCTTGCTACAAATACAGTTCAGCAGAAAACCCCTATGGGCACCGACCTGAACGCAAATTTGTGAACGAAAAATGTCTGAAAACGCTTTCAATTCTTTGCCGTATGTGCTATAATAACACCCGTCCTTGTGTAAGAGACAGGAAACTGTGCGCCACTGGCGTACGATAGGAAAGAGGAGTGTCTATATGAAAACGTTGAACAAGGCCGTTGCCCGTTACAACGGCATCAGCCTGATCGTTCGCATCCTGATCGGCCTGATCGTCGGCGCTGTGCTGGCGCTGGTGGCTCCCGGTGCCGGCTGGGTGGGTGAACTGGGCAGTCTGTTCGTGGGTGCCCTGAAGGGCATCGCCCCGGTGCTGGTGTTCGTCATCGTGGCAAGTGCCCTGGCACAGGGTTCTTCCAAGCTGGACCGCCGCTTCGGCACGGTCATCTGGCTGTACATGCTCACCACCTTCCTGGCGGCGGCCATCGCGGTCGTCACCAGCTTCCTGTTCCCGGTCACCGTCGTGCTGGCAGACGCTGCCCAGTCCGACGTGGTGCCTCAGGGTCTGGGCGAAGTGATGGGCACCCTGCTGACGAACTTTGTGGCAAACCCCGTCAGCGCCATCATGAACGGCAACTACATCGGCATCCTGTTCTGGGCCTGCATGTTCGGCGTGGCCATGAAGAAGATCGGCACCGGGAGCACCAAGGCTTTTCTGGCAGACACCGCTGACGCCGTTTCCCAGATCGTGCGCTGGATCATCAATCTGGCACCCTTCGGCATCATGGGTCTGGTGTACACCAACGTTTCCGGCAACGGTCTGGCCATCTTTACCCAGTACGGCAAGCTGCTGGCCCTGCTGGTGGGCACCATGCTGTTCATGGCCCTCATCGTCTCCCCCTTCATCATGTTCATCTACCTGGGCTGCAACCCGTACCCGCTGGTGTTCCGCTGCCTGCGTGAGTCCGGCCTGACCGCCTTCTTCACCCGCAGCTCCGCCGCCAACATCCCCGTGAACATGGCTCTGTGCGAAAAGCTGGGTCTGGACAAGGACATGTACTCCGTGTCCATCCCGCTGGGTGCTACCATCAACATGGACGGTGCGGCCATCACCATCACCATCATGACGCTGGCCGCAGCCAACACGCTGGGCATTCAGGTGTCCCTGCCTGCCGCCATCGTGCTGAGCGCCATGAGCGCTCTGGGTGCCTGCGGTGCTTCCGGCGTGGCCGGCGGCTCCCTGCTGCTGATCCCCATGGCCTGCTCTCTGTTCGGCATCTCCAACGATGTTGCCATGCAGATGGTGGGCGTCGGCTTCATCATCGGTGTGGTGCAGGACTCTGTGGAGACTGCCCTGAACTCTGCCGGTGACGTGGAATTCGCCGCTACTGCCGAGTATCACCAGTGGCTCAAGCAGGGCAAGCCCCTGCCGGAGTTCCTGACCGGTAAGAAGAACTGATTGAAAATGGTCTCCGCGATGCTCTGACCAATTTCAAAGGATTTGATTTTTAACTGCGAACCGGCAAAGCCTGCGGGCTTTGCCGGTTCGCTTTTTTACGGGAAAAGATGTAACGGGCAGCAGGGCACTTTCATTACAGCCCCTCCCGTGAAAAAACAGAACAGCAGCGGCCGCAGCCGCTGCTGTTCTGTAATAATAAAAATAAAATTTCCGCTGTTTATGCCCAGAGCAAAGCGGAGGGCATTCTAAATCGTAAGTCAATCCATCAATTTTGCCTTCTGCAGTGCCACCAAAATCAACGGGATGAGCACCAGCTGGGCGATGATGCCGGGCACGGCGGTGAGCAGCGCGCCGGAAAGGAAGGCACTGAAGGGGAAGGACGAGCCGGTCAGGCCTGCCAGCACGAAGCGCACTGCGCCCCACACCAGGCGGCCCGCCACCATGGCGGTGACGAGGGCGGCGTACATCATGGGCAGGGTGTGCTTCACCTTGCGCCAGACGAGGCCGGACACAAGGCCGTAGGCGGCCAGCTCAAAGGCCATGGAGATGGCGATGGGGAACATCGGCGGCATGCCGAACAGCACCGAGCGCAGCAGCGGGGCCACGAAGCCCACGGCCAGGCCCCACGGCCCGCCCAGCACGAAGCCGCACAACAGAATGGGAAAATGCATCGGGCAAAGCATGTTGCCCACCTGCGGCACATGGCCGGTGACCATGGGCAGCACGAAGGCCAGTGCCAGGAACAGCGCCGCCAGCACGATGCTGCGGGTGGTGGAATTGGTTTTGGTTTTCATGAAAGCTTCCTCCTTTGATTCCATTGCTTCTTGCCTCTCCCCTTGGGAGAGGTGGCATTGCGCAGCAATGACGGAGAGGGCGAATGCGTGTCGTTTGAAGTGGCCTCGCCCTCTCAGGCGCTGACGCGCCAGCTCCCCCAAAGGGGGAGCCAAGAAAAAAGGGTCTGCCTTTGGTGTTCGCACCAAAAGCAGACCCCTTCGTGGCGTCTGTAAATAATAAAAGAGCAGTGCCGGAAAACCTGCCGGGGCTTTCGGCGCGCTGCGGCGCTGCGCACAAAGGGCGCAGACACGCGTTTTGGATAAATGCTCCATCGGGATGGAGAAAACGAGCTTCGACCCGCACACCCGGCTTCGTGCCGGAAATCTGTGAAAAATATAGCAGATGTGCCCGGCCTTGTCAAGATGCGGCAAAAAGCCTGCATTTTGACCAAAAAGCGGCCAATTTCCACGGATATTTCCCCGCGTGTGTACATTTTGCATGAAGAAGCTTGACCTTTCTGCACAGAATAGCTAATATAAACTTGAAAAAGAGCGCGCCGGGGGCGGCTGGCCGTTCCGGCGCTGACGAAAGGCTTTTTTGAACGCTTGCAATTCTGAGGTTCATACGGGAGGACCATCATGACAAATGCAGAAAAACTCACCCTGGCAAAGCACGCCTGTCACATCCGCATGGGCGTGATCGAGGGCACGCACAGCGCAAAGTGCGGTCATCCGGGCGGCAGTCTGGACATCGCCGAGCTGCTGAGCTACCTCTATTTCGTGGAAATGAACATTGACCCGAAGGACCCGAAGAAGGCCGACCGCGACCGTCTGGTGCTGTCCAAGGGCCATGCCGCCCCGGCACTGTATGCAGCGCTGGCCGAGCGCGGTTACTTCCCGGTGGAAGACCTCAAGACCCTGCGCAAGATCGGCAGCTACCTGCAGGGCCACCCCAACATGAACGAGACCCCGGGCGTGGACATGTCCACCGGCAGCCTGGGCCAGGGCATCTCTGCCGCCTGCGGCATGGCCCTGGGTGCCAAGCACGCGGGCAAGCCCATCAACGTCTTTGCCATCGTGGGCGACGGCGAGGTGGAGGAAGGCGAGTGCTGGGAGGCCTTCATGTTTGCCGCCCACTATAAGCTTTCCAACCTGTGCGTGTTCCTGGACCGCAACCGCCTGCAGATCGACGGCAGCACCGAGACGGTCATGAGCAGCGAGCCGCTGGAAGACAAGATGAAAGCCTTCAACTTCAACGTGCGGACCATCAATGGTCACGACTACGACCAGATCGAGGCCGCCGTGAACGCCTTCCACGCCGAAAGCGAAAAGCCCACCTGTGTCATCATGGACACCACCAAGGGCAAGGGCGTTTCCTTCATGACCAACTCGGTGGACTGGCACGGCAAGGGCCCCAACGACGACGAATACAAGGTCGCTATGGAAGAACTGAACGCCGCCTACGCCGCGCTGGAACAGGAGGAGAAGTAAGATGGCAGACGTGAAGAAGATCGCTACCCGTGAAAGCTACGGCAACACCCTGAAGGAGCTGGCCGCTGAGGGCCACGACGACCTGGTGGTGCTGGACGCTGACCTGGCTGCCGCCACCAAGACCGGCATGTTCCGCAAGGCTTATCCGGACCGCCACTTTGACTGCGGCATTGCCGAGGGCAACATGATGGGCGTGGCCGCCGGCCTGTCCACCATGGGCTATGTGCCCTTTGTTTCCAGCTTTGCCATGTTTGCCGCCGGCCGTGCCTTTGAGCAGGTGCGCAACTCCATCGGCTACCCCCACCTGAACGTGAAGATCGGCGCCACCCACGGCGGCATCTCCGTGGGTGAGGACGGTGCTTCCCACCAGTGCTGCGAGGACTTTGCCCTCATGCGCAGCATCCCCGGCATGACCGTCATCTGCCCTGCCGACGATGTGGAGGCCCGCGCCGCTGTGCGCGCTGCCTACGCAATGGAAGGCCCCGTCTACCTGCGCTTTGGCCGTCTGGCTGTGCCTGTGTTCCACGATGCAGAGAACTATCACTTTGAGATCGGCAAGGGTGAGCAGATCACCGATGGCAGCGACATTGCCATCATCGCCACCGGCCTGATGGTCAACGAGGCCCGCATCGCTGCCGAGCAGCTGGCCGCCGAGGGCATCCATGCCCGCGTCATCAACATCCACACCATCAAGCCGCTGGACGAGGAGATCGTCCTGAAGGCGGCCAAAGAGTGCGGCAAGGTGATCACCGCCGAGGAGCACAACGTCATCGGCGGTCTGGGCGAAGCCGTGTGCGCCGTCCTGTCCGAGAAGCTGCCCACCCCCGTGCGCCGCGTGGGCGTGCAGGATGTGTTCGGCTGCTCCGGCCCGGCCTGGGACCTGCTGCGTGAGTACGGCCTGGATGCCGCCACCATCTGCAAGACCGCTCATGAAATGCTGAATAAATAAACCGCAAAACATTACGGCCCGCTGGACATCTGCGTTCGGCGGGCTTTTTGCATCGTTGTGTGACCCGGTCACGGAAAATGCGCCGGATTTGGGGTATACTGATGCCATCATCAAATGAAAATATACCCTTTTTCAGGAGGTAAACAATATGGCAGTTGTAACCATCACGAAGGAAAATTTTGAGCAGGAGGTGCTGCAGAGCGCAAAGCCTGTCCTGCTGGACTTCTGGGCCAGCTGGTGCGGCCCCTGCCGCATGCTCAGCCCCATCGTGGACGAGGTGGCCGAGGAGCGCACCGATGTGAAGGTGGGCAAGGTGAACGTGGACGAGCAGCCGGAACTGGCCGGTGAGTTCGGCGTCATGAGCATCCCCACCCTGCTGGTGTTCAAAGGCGGCAAGCTGGTGAATCAGGCCGTGGGTGCCCGCCCGAAGTCTGGCGTGCTGCAGCTGCTGGGCTGAATCATTGTTTTAAAAAAAGGGTACAGCGGAACGCCTGCGGGCGTTCCGCTGTACCCTTTTTACGGAAATGGCGGCATCAATTCAAAAAAATCATACACGCTTCTGCAAATGGAACCACAAAACCAAAACAAAAGAAAAACAGAAGATCCAGTACGCCCTTCAGCCATCTGGCAGAGCGTGTGCCAAAGGACATGGCATGAATGATGAAAGGGTTGATCTCACCCGAGCGGCGATAATAGCCCGTTTGTTCAAAACTGTTCCAGATCTCCAGCGATAAAAATTCAATGCCAGCACACAACGGGAAAATGACGAAAGAAGGCATCCAGCCGTCTGCCTGAAAAGAACCATCGCCGAGACCACGCCAGTGCACAGCGATCCTGCCGGGACAGGCCAAAACACCCCACACGGCAAGTGCAATGCTCAGCCCAAGCAGAGCGGTGCGCACAGAATGCCAATCTACGGTGTGCTGTCGGCGCAGCATGGTAAAGAAATCATCCAACTGGATGGTCGGTGCGGCATCGGCTTCTTCCGGAACGCGGCAATGCATCAGGTCGGCAAGTGTCAATCCCAACGCATCTGCCAGCGGTTCCAGTGTGTTGATATCCGGCAGACCGATGCCCCGCTCCCAGCGGCTGACAGCCTTGTCGGTAACGTGCAGCTGTTCCGCCAGTTCAGCCTGTGTCAGCCCCTGCGCTTTGCGCATCCGGCTCAGATAATTTCCGAAAGTTCTGGCATCCATTTTATCAACTCCCTTGGAAAAAAGCATAGCATAAGGCAGAATAAAACACAATCAACGCTCTGTTTACCCGGGCAAAAACCCACGCTGCTGCCACAATATAAGAAACAGAACGGCGCTGGCTGTAAATATGGTCAGCGCTTCCCCCAGATCATGTCAAAAGATCGGCCGTACGGTTACAGAGAAGAACCGCGGCGGTTCATTTTTGGCAATAAAATGCCCGTCTGAGGTTCGAGCAGGACAAAATGGTGCGGCTGTTTTTTCTCTGCATCATCTGACCTTCCCAGCGCGTGAAAAAATTTCGCCTTCCTGTACAAACACACTGAAAAAATGTAGGATAAGAATGGAAATCACCGTCACTTTCACGCTTTACAACTTTACCCAGATAAAGTAAAATAAAAACAGAAGCCTTTCATTCTATGGGCGCGGAGGATGCCGCGCCGGATGTTTTTGTGTATAGAGACACCGGAATGCGCCGGTGCAGGGAAAGAAACAAGGGAAAGGAAACGAGGAAGCGAAATGAAGTTCAGTCTGGAGCATCTGCAGCCAAAGGAGCGCGCCTCCTTTGCGCTGCGCGCCTTGTACGAAGCGGCGGGCTGCCGCAAGTACCACATGGGCCGCTTTGAGGAGTACGGCCTGTATCAGGAGAACCGCAGCTTTTTGTCGTCGGAGCAGGTCATCACCTTCACCGACCTGGACGGCCGTTTGCTGGCCCTCAAGCCGGACGTGACCCTGTCCATTGCCAAGACGGCCCAGCCCGCCCCCGGCGAGACCCTGCGCTACTACTACCACGAGAACGTCTACCGCCCCTCGGCCGAGAGCCATACCTTCAAGGAGATCAGCCAGATGGGCCTTGAGGTCATCGGCAGGGTGGGCGAAGCTGAGGTGCAGCAGGCCGTGTGTCTGGCGGCACAGTCGCTGGACGCGCTGGGTGCTGAATGGGTGCTGGAAGTCAGCCACATGGGCTATCTGTTCGGCCTGTTCGATGCGCTGGGCGTGCCAGACGCCGCCCGGGCAAAGCTGCTGGAAAAGCTGCGCGAGAAAAACGCCCATGAGCTGCGGGCCGCCGCCCTCGCTGCCGGGCTGGACGACACCGCCGCCGACACTCTGTGCAGCGTGCTGGAACTCTCCGGTGATTATGCGGCTACGCTGCCCAAGGCCGCAGCGCTCTGCCAGAATAATGCCATGCGCACCGCCGTGGCCGAATTGAACGCGCTGACCGGGCCGCTTGCAAAGGCAGGCGGCAGCATCCGGCTGGACATGACCCTTGCCGGTGAGATGGAATACTACAACGGTCTTGTGTTCCAGGGCTACCTGAAAGCCCTGCCCCGTCCCCTGCTCAAGGGCGGCCGCTACGACCTGCTGCTGCAGAAGTTCACCCCCGGTGCCGGTGCCATCGGCTTTGCGGTCTATCTGGACGAGCTGGACCGTCTGAGCGCTCCGCTGCCGCCGGTGCAGAAACACAGCACCGACAAGGTGATGCTCAATGTGGCTTTGCCGAAGGGCCGTCTCGGCGACAAGGTGTATAACCTGCTGGCGGGCATCGGCTACGGCTGCCCGGAGGACTACAACGCCACCCGCAAGCTGGTGGTGGAAAACCCGGAAGCGGGCATCCGGTACTTCCTCGTCAAGCCCAGCGACGTTGCCATCTACGTGGAGCACGGCGCGGCGGATGTGGGCATCGTGGGCAAGGATATCCTCACGGAAGCTTCTGCCGACGTATACGAACTGCTGGACACCGGCCTTGGCAAGTGCCGCATGTGCGTGGCCGCCCCGGCAGACTACAAGGACGACCCCAGCCGCCCGGTGCGTGTGGCGACCAAGTTCGTCAACATTGCCAAGAGCTATTACGCATCCATGGGCCGGGATATCGATATCATCAAGCTGAACGGCTCCATTGAGCTGGCACCCATTCTGGGCCTTTCGGATGTCATCGTGGATATCGTGGAGACCGGCACCACCCTGCGGGAGAACGGCCTGAAGGTGGTCACCGAGTTCATGCCCATCTCGGCCCGGTTCATTGCCAACAAGGCCAGCTACCAGTTCAAGCACGCCGAGATGGACACCATGCTGGAAAAGCTGCGGGCGGAACTGCAGAACAAGGAGGAAGCAAAATGATCAAGCTGTACAACTTCGACGAGCTGAAGCCCGAAGAAATCCTGAACCGTGACATCCGCGCCGAAAAGAACGTGGAGGACGTGGTGGACGGCATCATCGCCGATGTGCGTGCCCGCGGCGACGAAGCACTGAAAGAGTACGCGCTGAAATTTGACGGCGCGAAGATCGACGACCTGCAGGTGACGCAGGCCGAGATCGACGAAGCGTTTGCCAATATGGACCCCTACTTCCTTGAGACCCTGCGCGAGGCGGCTGCCAACATCGAGAGCTTTCACCGCCAGCAGGTGCACAAGAATTTTGTGGTGAACGACAAGCCCGGCATCGTGCTGGGACAGAAATACACCCCCATTGAAAAGGCCGGTGTCTACGTGCCCGGCGGCACGGCGGCTTACCCTTCCACCGTGCTGATGGACGTGATCCCGGCGAAAGTGGCGGGCGTGTCGGAGATCGTCATGACCACCCCCGCCGGTAAGGACGGCAAGGTGAACCCGGTCATCCTCGCCGCCGCCGCCACCGCCGGTGTGACCAAAATCTTCAAGACCGGCGGCGCACAGGCCGTGGCGGCTCTCGCCTACGGCACCCAGAGTATTCCCGCTGTGGATAAGATCGTCGGCCCCGGCAACATTTACGTTGCCACCGCCAAGCGCAAGGTGTTCGGCAAGGTGGGCATTGATATGATCGCAGGCCCCAGCGAAATTCTGGTGCTGGCAGACGGCAGCTGCAACCCCGCATGGGTGGCGGCAGACCTGTTGAGTCAGGCCGAGCACGACAGGCTGGCAAGCCCGGTGCTTGTCACCGACAGCGCAGACCTTGCCAAGGCGGTACAGGCAGAACTGGAGGTACAAATTCCGCAGCTGCCCCGCGCCGCCATTGCCCGCGCCAGCGTGGACGACAACGGCAAGATCATCCTCTGCACCGACCTGCACAAGGCCATTGAAGCCTGCAACATTATCGCGCCGGAGCACTTGGAAGTCTGCGTGGAGGACCCCTTCGGTGTGCTGAACGAGATCAAAAACGCGGGCAGCATCTTCCTGGGCCGCAACGTGCCGGAAGCACTGGGCGACTACTTTGCAGGCCCCAACCACACCCTGCCCACCAGCGGCACGGCCCGCTTCTCCAGCCCGCTGGGCGTGGACGACTTTGTCAAGAAGTCCAGCTTCATCTACTACACCCGCGAAGCGCTGGGCGCGGTGGCACCCCGCATTGCGGACTTTGCCGAGCGTGAGGGCCTGCACGCCCACGCAAAGAGCGTGACCATCCGGTACGAAAAGTGAGGGCTTGAACCATGAGTAAATTCCTTTCTCCCCGGCTGGAAGCTGTCACCCCCTACACCCCGGGTGAACAGCCGCAGGATCAGCAGTACATCAAACTGAACACCAACGAAAGCCCTTACCTGCCGTCCCCGGCGGTGGTGGCCGCTGTGAGCGAGCACGAGGTGGAAAAGCTTCGCCTTTACTCCGACCCCGTCTGTGCCGACCTGCTCAAGGCGGCCGCCGCACACTTTGGTTTGCAGCCGGACCAGATCATGCCCGGCAACGGCAGCGACGAGAACCTGTTCTTTGCGCTGCGGGCCTTCTGCGACGAGCAGCACCCGCTGGCCTATGCCGATATCACCTATGGCTGCTACGGCGTGTGGTGTGGGCTGATGCATATTCCCAGCCACATCATCCCGCTGAAAGAGGATTTCACCCTGGCCCCCAAGGACTACTACGGCCTGAACCAGACCATCGTCATCGCAAACCCCAACGCCCCTACCGGCATTGCACTGCCCCGGGCGGAAATTGAAGGCATCTTAAAGGCCAACCCCAACAATGTGGTCATCGTGGACGAAGCTTATGTGGACTTTGGCGGCGAGAGCTGCGTGCCCCTCATCGACCGGTACGAAAACCTGCTGGTGGTGCAGACCTTCTCGAAATCCCGCCAGCTGGCCGGTGCGCGGCTGGGCCTTGCCATGGGCAATGCAAAGCTCATTGCCGACCTGAACCGGGTCAAGTTCAGCCTGAACCCCTACAACATCAACCGTCTGACCCTGAAAGCCGGGCAGGCCGCGCTGGAAGATGTGGCGTATTTCGATAAGACCCGTGCCGCCATCGTGGAGACCCGCGCATGGACAAAACAGCAGCTGGAGAGCCGTGGCTTTGCCGTGCTGGACAGCCGCTCCAACTTCCTGTTTGCAAGTACCAATCGGAAAGACGGCGGAACACTCTACAAGGAGTTGAAACAAAACGGCATTCTGGTGCGGCATTTTGACGCACCCCGCATTGCAAACTGGCTGCGCATCACCATTGGCGCCCCGGAGCAGATGCAGACCCTTATGGACACACTGGACAAGATCATGGAGGAATGAACCATGCCAAACCGAATGATCTCGCTGGAACGCAACACCAACGAAACGCAGATCGACCTCACCCTCGATCTGGACGGCACCGGCCGCTATGAGGTGGACACCGGGTGCGGCTTTCTGAACCACATGCTGGAACTGTTCGCCCGCCATGGCCGTTTTGACTTGGTGCTCACCTGCCACGGTGACGTGGAGGTGGATTACCACCACACCACCGAGGACGTGGGCATCGCGCTGGGGCAGGCCTTTGCCCGGGCACTGGGCGATATGCGCGGCATCCAGCGCTATGGCAGCTTCTACCTGCCCATGGACGAAGCGCTGATTTTGTGTGCTGTTGACCTGTCTGGAAGATGTACCTTGAACTGGGATATCCACTGCCAGACCGAAAAGGTGGGCGATTTTGACGTGGAGTGCGCCAAGGAGTTCTGGCTGGGCTTTGCCCGCAGCGTGCCCGCCACCGTCCACTTTGTACAGTTTGCAGGTGAAAATACCCATCACATCCTTGAAGCCTGCTTCAAGGGCGCGGGCCATGCGCTGGGCATTGCCGTGAAGATCGACGAAGCCCACAAGGACGAGATCCCTTCCACGAAAGGACTGCTGGTATGATCGCAATTATCGATTACGGCGTGGGCAACCTGTTCAGCCTGAAGTCCAGCTTAAAACAGCTGGGGCTGGAAGCCGTCGTCACGGCAGATGCGGATACCATCCGCAAAGCTGACCGGCTCATCCTGCCGGGCGTGGGCGCATTCGCTGACGCCATGGCCAAGCTGGAAGCAACGGGACTTGTGCCGGTCATCAAGACGGAAGCTGAACAAAAGCCGCTGCTGGGCATCTGCCTTGGCATGCAGCTGCTGTTTGAAAAGAGCTATGAGTACGGCGAGCATGCGGGCCTGGGCTTTGTAAAAGGCGAGGTTTGCCCGCTGGAACCTGACCTTGCGGACAAGAGCCTGAAAGTGCCGCAGATCGGCTGGAACGCCCTGCACATCGTGAAGGACGACCCGCTGTTCCAATACATCCGTGAGGGCGAGTATGTCTACTATGTGCACAGCTACTACGGCAAAAACTGCGCCGAAAGCACGCTGGCGGTGAGCGATTACTCCATCCCGGTCACCGGCGCGGTGCGGGCGGGCAAGGTGTACGGTACCCAGTTCCACCCGGAAAAGAGCGGCGACACCGGTCTGCGCATTCTTAAAGCGTTTGCGGAATTGTAACCCTCTCAGTCAACGCCTACGGCGTTGCCAGCTCCCCCGAGGGGGGAGCTTTTGCAGAGCAAAACAATTTTAAATGCCCTCCGCTTGCGCTCTGGGCATATTCAGCGGAAAACTATTTTTAATTTCGCGTTTAGAGCGACCGCGTTTGCGTAGCAATGAAAGCCCCAGTGGGGCTTTTAAGTGGCAGAGCGGTCTGCGTTAGCAGATGGAGGGGGCTTCTCCCCGACAAGCTCCGCGGGCCGCTCCAAACGCATTTTCACGAGAGGGGTCATAATGTATGCAGCTATTTCCAGCCATTGACCTGCGGGGCGGCAAAGTGGTGCGCCTGACGCAGGGCGACTACGACCGCATGACCGTTTACGGCGAGGACCCCTGCGCGCAGGCGCGCCAGTTCCTTGCCGCGGGTGCAAAGAACCTTCACGTCGTCGATCTGGACGGCGCAAAGGACGGCACCCTTTCCAATTACGATACCATTGCCGCGCTGGCAAAGCAGGGCGGTTTGTACATTGAGGTGGGCGGTGGCATCCGCACCGAGGAGCGCATTGAAAAATACCTCTCTCTCGGCGTGGGCCGCTGCATCCTTGGCAGCGTGGCCGTGACGGATTTTGATTTCACTGCCCGGATGCTGCAAAAATACGGCGACAAAATTGCCGTGGGCGTGGATGCCAAGGACGGCTATGTGGCCATCCATGGCTGGAAGGAAGTGAGCGCCGAGCCGGGCGTGGACTTCTGCAAACGTCTGGCCGACGCCGGATGCACTGCCATCATCTACACCGACATTGCCTGCGACGGTGCCATGAGGGGCACGAACCTCGGCCTGTACCGCACGCTTGCCAAAGAGGTGCCCGGCGTGGCCTTTACGGCCAGCGGCGGCATCTCGTCCGAAGCAGAGCTTCTGGAACTGAAAAAAATGGGCACTGCCGCTGCCATTTTAGGCAAGAGCCTGTACACCGGCGCACTGGACCTTGCGCGCTGCGTGCAGCTGGTGCAGGAGTGAACGGAGGGGAAACGACATGATCACCAAACGCATTATTCCCTGCCTTGATGTGCGCAATGGCCGCGTGGTCAAGGGCACGAACTTTGAAGGCATCCGGGATGTGGCCGACCCGGTGGAAATGGCCCGCCTGTACAACGCTGCCGGTGCCGATGAACTGGTGTTCTACGATATCACCGCAAGCTTTGAGGGCCGGGCACTGTTCACCGACATTCTGACGCAGGTCGCCAGCGAAATTTTTATCCCGCTCACCGTGGGCGGCGGCATCAACACGCTGGAAGATTTTGACCGTGTGCTCAAGTGCGGCGCGGATAAGGTCAGCGTCAACTCGGGTGCCCTCAAGAACCCCGACCTCATCCCGGCGGCAGCACAGCGCTACGGCAACCAGTGTGTGGTGCTCTCTGCCGATGTGAAGCGTGTGGACGGCCAGTTCCGGGTGTTCGCCAAGGGCGGCCGCGAAGACACCGGCCGGGATGCGCTGGACTGGATATCCTGGTGCGTAGACCACGGCGCCGGTGAGATCTGCCTGAACAGCATCGACACCGATGGCGTGCGCAATGGCTTTGATCTGGAAATGCTGGACGCCGTGGCGGCACGGGTGAACGTGCCCATCATCGCCAGCGGCGGCGCAGGCAAAAAGGAAGATTTTCTCGAGCTGTTCCACCACAAGGGCATCGACGCAGGCCTTGCCGCCGGCATCTTCCACCAGAAGCTGCTGACCATCCGCGACCTGAAAGAATACCTCAACGCAAACGGCGTGGAGATGCGGCTGTAAATTTCACCTGCAAACCCTTGCGTTTGCGCACCGAATACGCTAAACTAGTAATATCCCCATCCGGGGAGGGAGAACCGTTATGAATCTGAAATTTGATGAAAAGGGCCTGATCCCTGCCATCGTGCAGGACCACTACACCAAAGAGGTGCTCACCCTCGCTTACATGAACGCCGAAACGCTGGCACTTACCATTGCCGAGGGCCGCACCGTGTTCTGGAGCCGCAGCCGTCAGGAGATCTGGCGCAAGGGCGAGACCAGCGGCAATGTGCAGCGGGTGGTGTCCATCACTGCCGACTGCGATGCCGATGCTCTGGTGGTGGAAGTGGTCAAATCCGGCCCCGCCTGCCACACCGGTGCCGAGAGCTGCTTCTTCAACGAGGTATACGTCTCGCCGGAGCTGAAGCAGTTCAGCTGGCAGGGCCTGTATGAGCTCATCAAAGGCCGCAAGACGGACCCCAAGGAAGGCAGCTACACCACCTACCTGTTCGAGAAGGGTAAGGAGAAAATCCTGAAAAAGGTGGGCGAGGAGTGCACCGAGGTCATCATTGCGGGCGAAAAAGAGGACAAGGAAGAAACCGTTTACGAGATCAGCGATCTTGCCTACCATGTTCTGGTGCTGATGGTCAGCGCCGGCATCACGGTGGAAGATGTGACCCGTGAACTGGAAAAACGTCACGTCATTGACCACAAGGTCAAACAGGAAAGGATGCAGTGAAGTAATTATGGCAGATTATAAGAAGTCCAGTGTCCATTGCCACTCCACCATGTGCGATGGCAAAAATACCTTGCAGGATATGGCAAGTGCTGCGTGTGCGCAGGGCCTGACCACGCTGGGCTTCACCGGCCATAGCTACACCCAGCGCGACCGCGAATACTGCATGAGCCCCAGCCGCACCGCCCAGTACAAGGCCACCATCGCAAAGCTCAAGACCGAGTACAAGGGCAAGGTGGATATCCTGTGCGGCATCGAGTGGGATATTCTGAGCGAGGATAAGCGCACCGGCTACGATTACTGGATCGGCAGCGCACACCATCTGTACGGCAAGAACACCGGCAAGTACTACGAGATCGACTTCCGCCCGCAGGACCTGTGGGACTGCATCAACGATGACTTTGACGCCGACCCGCTGGCCGCCGTGGAAGCCTACTTTGCCGAGGTGGAAAAGGTGGCCGCCCTCAAGCCGGACATTCTGGCCCACATCGACCTGATCAAGAAGCTGAACGCCAACGGCGAGTTCTTCGACGAGGAATCGCCCCGCTACAAAGCCGCTGCCCTCAAGGCCCTGCAGGCCGCCAAGGACAACGACTGCCTGCTGGAGGTGAACACCGGCGGCGTCTACCGCGGCTACCGCAAGGACTTCTACCCCGGCGCATGGCTGCTGGGCGAGTGGCAGAAGATGGGCGGCAAAGTTATTATTACGTCCGATTCCCACGACATCAACAGCCTGACCTTCGGCTTTGACGAAGCTGCTGCTGCCATCAAGGCAGCGGGCTTTACCAGCGTGCAGGTGCTCACCGGAAACGGCTTTGAGACGCAGGAGCTGTAACGATTTAGAATTGCCTCCGCTTGCGCTCTGGTGATTTTCAGCGGAAAAATTATTTTTATATTTACAAATCTGGAAAATCTGCGGATTTTCCAGATTTGTCTTTTCACGAGAGGGGCTGCAATGGGCGGCTTCCTCGGAAAAAGCAACAGTATCATACCGCAAACAAGGGGCTGACTTTTGTGCAGTCCCTTGTTTTGCGGTAAAAACACAACATTGGAGGACCCCTATGACCCAAGCGCAGCCCCGGAAGAAACAACTTTTCAATATGAACGTTGACCTGATGCACGGGCCCATCCTGAGCAGCCTTTTGCTGTTCATGCTGCCCATCCTCGTCTCCAACCTGTTCCAGCAGCTCTACAACACGGTGGACACCATGATCGTGGGCAATGTGCTGGGCGACACCGCCCTTGCCGCCATTGGCTCCTGCGGCTCCATCTACGAGCTTCTGGTCGGCTTTGGCATTGGCATCGGCAACGGCCTTGCCATCGTCGCAGCGCGCTCCTACGGCGCGCAGGACGAGGACCTGCTCAAGCGCACCGTGACGGGCTCCATCGTCATCGGTCTCATCGCCTCGCTGGTCATCACGGCGGCGGGCTTTTTGGGGCTGCGTCCCCTGCTGCAGCTGCTGGATACCCCGGCAGAAATTCTGGAAGATGCCTACAGCTACATCATCGTGATCGACCTTGGCGTTGTGGTCATGTTTATGTATAACCTGTGCGCAGGCCTGCTGCGCGCCATTGGCAACAGCGTAATGCCGCTGGTGTTCCTGCTCATCAGCTCGGCGCTGAACGTGGGGCTGGACCTGTGGTTCATTGCCGGGGTTGGCATGGGCGTGCGGGGCGCAGCGGTGGCAACGGTCATTGCACAGGGCATCTCGGTGGTGCTGTGCGTTCTGTACGTGCTGGCAAGGGTGCGCATCCTCATCCCGGAGAAAAAGCATTTCGCCGTGGGCAGTCATCTCTACTGGGAGCTGTTCAGCCAGAGCATCTCCATGGGCCTGATGAGCAGCATCGTGTCTGCGGGTTCGGTGGTGCTGCAGTACGGCATCAACGGTCTGGGCACCCTGACCATCGCAGGCCACACCGCCGCCCGCAAGCTGTTTGCCTTTACGGATATGCCGCTCATCTCCATGGCGAACGCCGGTTCCACCTTCGTCTCCCAGAACCGCGGCGCAAACCAGCCCGACCGTGTGCGCAGGGGAATGCGGCAGATGTATCTGTACTCGGTGGTGGTGATGGTCGCCGCCGTGGTGCTGATGAACTTTGGCGCGGAATGGATGGTGCAGCTGATCTCCGGCTCCACGGAGCCCATCGTGCTGGAAAACGGTGCGCGGTACCTTCTGTGGAACGCACCGTTCTATGCGGTGCTGGGGGTGCTGCTGTGCACCCGCTACGCGCTGCAGAGCCTTGGCCAGAAGGTGCTGCCGCTGTTCTCCAGCGTGATCGAGCTGGTGGGCAAGGTGATCTTTGTGCTGGTGTTCATCCCGAAATTCCAGTACAATGCGGTCATCCTGTGCGAGCCCATCATCTGGTGCTTCATGACGGCATATCTGGTGGCGGTGTACCTGCACGAGCCGTTTGTGTTCCCGAAAAAGAAGAAGTAAAAACAGGGCTTTGCAGCGATAAAAGCGACTGCAAAGCCCTGTTGTGTTTTGATGAAAAGTATGCTATCATAAAACTGCCGCTTTGGCGGCAGGGCGCTGTGCCACAAACACAGGCGGCTTTTTTCTCCTTACCGGCACCTGAGCGCGCCGGGTAAAGAGATTTTTCTTGAAATCTCGCTTCCCCGGACGCTTGAGGGCGGAAAGGGGGGATGCGCCATGACGTTTGAACAGGTCGTATTGCTGCTCACGCTTCTCGGCGGAGCGATCTACGTTACGTTCGAAATTACATGGACTGTTTCTCACAGCGATAGACGCAAGAAAAAATGACCGCCTCCAGCTACCAACTTGAACGGTCATTTTTCTTGATCTGATTCAGTAAGGAGCGAGCCGTTTGCGGGCCAGCGCCTTTCTATTTATAGTATAATCATTTCACAAGGGGCTGTCAAGGGCGCATCCGTGAGCACTTGACAGCCTTTTTACGTTACAGCGCCGAATAGCCGAAGCTGTTCACCAGCGCATCGATGTGCTGGCCGGCCTTGCACATGGGGCACTCGCGGCTGTCGTAGCTGGAATAATCCGGCAGGCTGGCGGGGTCAAAGATGGACGTGACCGGGTAGCCCATGCACTCGTGGGTGGTGGCGAAAATGGCCGAAAGGCCCGCCACGGTGCCGCCGTAGTAATCCACGGCCTGCACAGCGGCCTGCACGGTGTAGCCGGTGGTGATGGAAGCCGCCAGAATGAGCACATGCTTGCCCTTCACCATGGGGGCCAGGTTGTCGCGCAGGATGATCTGGCTGCCGGTGGTGTACTCCGGGGTGACGACGTAGATGGTCTGGTGGGCGTTCATGTTGGCAAAGCCGTCCTTCGTCAGCTCGTTGGCAAGGCAGGTGCCGATGACCTGGGTGCCGTCCAGGCAGAGCACGGTGTCCACGATGGTGTTGTGCTGGTAAGCCGCCACCAGTTCTTTTGCCACGGCCTTTGCCTCGGAAAGGCGGGCCTTTTGGGTGGTGACGTCGATGTAATAATTGATATGGCTGTGGCTGGTGGCAAAATGACCCTTTGCCACGCGCAGGAACAAGTTGCTTTTCTTGGTGGGAAGCTTTACCATGTTGATCATCGAAACAGCACTCCTTTACAGCGTTTTCGGGGGTTCCCTCAAAATACAAAACATCGCGGCGACTGCTCTGCCGCGATGCACCTGTACGATCTGATAACCTTATTGTACCGGAAAACACCACTGTGCACAAGGCACAAAACAACTAAAAAACTTTGCTCTGTTTGCGGCAGGATGCCAAAAACTGGGATACAAAAAGGCCCGCACCTGTAAAAGGTGCGGGCCTTGCATGCTTTTGGAAAATTACAGATTGAAAAGGCTGGTGATGTTCCAAGTGGCAAAGACATCGGAGTAAGAGTCGGTGTCGTTGTTCAGCGCATTGTGACGGGGGAAATACTGGATGTACACGGCAGTTGCGCCCGTAGTATCCAGACCGGTGACAGTTACGGTGTTCTTGAACGGCAGAGTGCTGTTCTTGCCGATCTCGATCGGAGAAGCCTCGTACAGAGCCTTGACCTTCACGGTGCCGCTCTCGTCACCACCAACGTAATACTTCGTGCCATCTTCCGTATCAACGCGAATGCGATAGTACTTCGATGCACTGCTGGTGCCTTCCGTAACGGGAGTATGTGCAAAAGCGCAGGTCAGCGTGGTGCCGTTGTAGGAAGTACCATCTACCAGCAGAGTGTGCTTGTCATGGGAAGCGCCGATGCCCAGGAAGCCGCCAGAGGTGCCGCCGAAGGTCACAGAGGCATCTGCGTTGTTAAACACAGCAGTGGGCTGGTTGGGGTTTTCGCCGCAGCCGGTGAACATACCGGCGCTGGCAACTGCCACTGCGGTGAGGGCAGTGTATTTCATAAAATCACGACGGGAGAAAGTGTAAGACATGATCGTTCCTCCTTTAAAGGCAGATACATTCAAAAAGCCTTGCGGCGTTTACTTATAAAATAGGCGAAACCGGTGGAAATGTCAATGCCTTTTGCAAAAATAAATTCTGCAAAAAACAGGATGCTGCGCAGGTTTTAGACGAAATTTCGTCCCGCTTGCGGGGCATCAGGCGCGGGTGACGTCGGCGGCCTTCATGGTAAAGGTGAGGGTCTTGTCGGCCACGAAGGTGGGCATGTAAGTAACTTCCAGCTCTTTCCAGCCCTTGGGCACCATCAGCAGCATCTGGACATAGCCGCTGCCCTGCGGGGGCAGGGTGGTGGAGTCCGAGAAGCTCTGGGAGTTCTGGTTGTACAGCGAGATGGTGGCGGTGCACTCGACGGTCTGGCCGTCGCAGGAAGCCACAAAGTCGGTGGTGTCGGCAGCCAGTGCGTGGAAGTTTGCGTCCACATTGCTTGCCGGGGGCACCGGGTAGGCGGCGTCGATGGCGTCCACATTCTGTGCGCCGATGGTGAAGGTCTGATCCTTGGTGCGGTTCACCACGGTGACCAGAACTGCCAGATATTCATAACCCTCCTGCTGGGGAGCGGTGTCAACGCCGAACAGGCTGGAGAGCTGAACACCCAGACCGTTCCAGTTGCTGACCTTATCGCCGACCTTGACGGAAACGACGGTGGAGCTGCCGTTCTGCTTGCAGCCGGCCAGCATGCCGGATGCGCCCAGAGCCACCACAGAAGCACCGGCACCCTTCAGAAAAGCGCGGCGGGAAATGCAGTTGGACATAATAAATCCTCCTTAAAACGTGCGGAAAGCCAGCTTTCCAGAATCTACTATTCTGTTTATACCCTTTCCGGCACAAAAGTGCAAGCCTTTTGGGCAAAAAATCACCTGTTTTTCACAGGAATATCACCCTTCCGGCGAGATGCCCTTGACGTGGGTCTCGCTGGTCTTGACCAGATTCAACAGGCTGGGGGTGTACAGCGGGAACTCCCGGGTCAGGCTTTCGGTGGTCATGGCAAGGCAGGCGGGGTCCTTCACGCCCTCGCCGCCGTTCACGTCCTGCCCGGCCAGCAGCGCTTCCACATTGGCCTCAGACATGCGCATCACGGCGTCGGAATAGCCGCGCCAGCGGTAGGCGTCGATGCTGAACATGCTGGCGGCGTTGTGGGGCTCGGCCGAGTAGAGGTGGCGGAACATCTTGGCCACCGCCATCATCAGGTAGGAGCTCACCTCGGTGGTCAGGGCCTTGCTGTGGCACTGGCCGATCTTGGCGTACAGCACGTTCAGGCTGTTGGAGATCAGCTTTTTGTTCATGGTGGGCAGCACGCTGCCGTGGTAGACGTTATCCTTCATCTTATCCGGGTTCGGGATATCTTCGGCCGAAAGCATCATGCCGTTGCGCTCGGCACTGCGGCCCAGCAGGTAATCGCAGGAAACATTATAATAATCGGCCACCCGCACCACGAAGTCCAGGCCGCACTCGCGGATGCCTTTTTCATAGTGGGACAGCAGCGCCTGCGAGACGCCCAGGTCTTCGGCGGCCTGCTTCTGGGTGATGCCGCGCTCTTTGCGCAGCAGCTTGATGATACGGTTGAATTCCATGATACTGACTCCTCAATGCGTCGGATGATTGGGGGACATCCTGATTTTTGGTTTACAACAGGTTGATTATACACAGCGGAAAACGACTTGTAAAGCAAGAAAAATGACGATATTTTTCATCAAATTTCGTCATTTTTGTCAAAACCATTGCACCGGATACCATATCTATGCTAAACTGAAAGCATCAGCGCATACATTTTGTGGCGCGCGATTTGCGGGAAAACCAAAAAAATTCGGCGCTTTGGCACGGTCTGCAGCCGTTTGCCGGGCATTCTGGCCCAAAAACAGCGCTGCAAGCAGAAAAATAAGACGAGGGATCAGCATGGAAAACGAGTATTACAAGCGGTATGAGCCGTTCTTCGGCGAGTGGCGCATCAAGCGCTTCATCGGCGCGGGCAGCTACGGCAGGGTGTTCGAGATCGAACGCCGGGATGAGTTCGACACCGTGTACACCGGTGCGCTCAAGGCCGTGACCATCCCGTCCAGCCAGGGGGAGTTGGACGAGATCCTGGCCGACGGCATGGACATGAACGGTGCTTCCACCTACTTCCGGGATTACGTCAAGGAGCTCAACCGGGAGATCGCCCTCATGAGCAAGCTCAAGGGCCACAGCAACATCGTGAGCTACGAGGACCACAAGATGTTCCCCCACGAAGACGGCGTGGGCTGGGACATCCTCATCCGCATGGAGCTGCTCACCCCCATCACCAGCTACCTGAAGCAGAACCACACCTTCACCCGCCGCGAGGTCATCCAGCTGGGCATGGACCTGTGCAAGGCGCTGGAAATTTGCCAGCGGTACAACATCATCCACCGCGACATCAAGCCCGCCAACATCTTCATCTCGGACACGGAAGACTTCAAGCTGGGCGATTTCGGCGTGGCGCGCATCGCCAGCGCGTCCACCGGCGCTTCCACCCGTGCGGGCACCGTGAACTATATGGCCCCGGAGGTCTTCCGGGGTGAAAAGTACACCAGCAACGTGGACATTTACTCGCTGGGCCTTGTGATGTACCAGCTGCTGAACAACAACCGGATGCCGCTTTACCCGCCCTACCCCCAGCCCATCACCCCGTCCAGCCGGGAACGGGCCCAGGCCCAGCGGCTTTCCGGCGCGGCCCTGCCGCCCCCGGCCAACGCCGAGGGCCGTCTGGCCGAGATCGTGCTCAAAGCCTGCGCACCGGACCCGGCCCAGCGCTACGACAGCCCCACCGTGATGCGGCAGGCACTGGAAGCCATCCGCTACACGGAGGGCGAAGCGAAGATGATCTACCCGGAGGGCGACACCGTGCCTGTGCCCAGCACCAGCGGCGCGGCCGCCCCGGAGGAAAATGACCCCAACGGGGAGACGGAGCGCCCGGTGTGGGAAAGCACGCGCGCCGACAGCGAGAAACCCGCCAAAGCGGAGAAAGACCTGCCGGAATGCCTGAAAAACGCAAGGGATGACGCCCCGCTGGAACAGCAGTTCTCCCTGCGGGAGCTTTCCGGCCTGAGCAAAGAGGAAGCCGACGCGCTGGACCTCACCCTGAAACCGATGCCGCAGCCTGCCCCGGCGGCAGAACCGGCAGCACTTGCCGTGCCGCAGGAGCCCGCAGCGGACCAGACCGTGCGGGTGGAAACGGCCCAGCCCGCCGCCCCGGCCGACGACAGCACCGTGCGGCTGATGCCTGGCGCAGTGCCGGTGCAGACCCCGGCGGAGGACCACACCGAGCGCGTGGCCGTGCCGGTGCAGCCGGTGCAGAACGTGCAGGAGAGCGACAAGACCACCTTCCTGTTTGAAGCCCAGGCCGAGAAGCGCCGTCAGGAACAGCAGGCCAAGCGGGAAGCGGAGGAAGCTGCCCGCCGCAAGGCCGCTGAAGAAAAGGAAGCGGAGCTGGCCCGCATCCGCGCCGAGAAGCGCGCGGCACAGCAGGCGGAGGAAGCCGCCCGCAGGGCGCAGGAAGAAGCTGCACGCAAGGCCGCCGCAGAACAGGCGGAACAGCCAAAGCCTGCCGCACCCGCAAAGAAAAACGGCAAACTGCCGCTTGTGATCGGCGGTGTGGTCGTTGCAGCCGTGGTGGCTGTGGGCGGCTTTGCGCTGGCCGGGCAGGGCGGCACAGCCGACAGCGCAGCAGACGCCCTTTATAAGGCGGGCACTTATACCGCCACAGCGGAAAACGATATTGGCAGCGTTGTGGTGGAAATGACCTTCAGCGCAGACGCCATTACGGACGTGAGCATTGATGCGTCCTCGCAGACAAAGGGCATCGGGCAGGAAGCGGCACAGCCCCTGCAGGAAGCCATTTTAAAGGCGCAGAGCGCCGATGTGGACGGCTACACCGGTGCCACCCTCACCAGCGACGCCATCAAGCAGGCGGCTGCGGACTGCATCGCGCAGGCGTCCACCGGCAAGGCGGCATCCGGCCTGTCTCAGAAGGCCGCAGACCTGATCGACTCCGGCACCTGCGGGGAACAAGCCACATGGGAATTGTATCAGGACGGCACCCTGTACATCAAGGGCAGCGGAGCAATGTCAGATTATTCCATTTCTTCTGATGCCAACGATACGTCTTTCTGTAGCGCACCGTGGTACGCTTCGCACCGTTCCGACATCCAGACGGTCATCATTGAGGACGGCATCACCCGGATCGGCGAACATGCATTTACTTATTGTTCCGCAATGCATTCGGTTTCGATCCCGGACAGTGTCACCGAGATCGGGGCGGAGGCATTCGCTGGTTGTTCGTCTCTGGAGTCCGTCACGATCCCGGACGGCGTCACAAAGATCGGCAGCGCTGCATTCGAAAGTTGCGGGTCTCTGAAGTCTGTCACGATCCCGAGCAGCGTCACAACGATTGGGGAGTGGGCATTCTTTGGTTGTGATTCTTTGGAGTCCGTCACCATCCCGGGCAGCGTCACCGAAATCGGGGATTGGGCATTCTCTGATTGCGGGTCTCTGAAGTCCGTCACGATCCCGGACAGCGTCACAACGATTGGGGAGCAGGCATTCTCTGGTTGTGCTTCTTTGGAGTCCGTCACCATCCCGGGCAGCGTCACCGAAATCGGGGATTGGGCATTCTCTGATTGCGGGTCTCTGAAGTCCGTCACGATCCCGGACAGCGTCACAACGATTGGGGAGTGTGCATTCTCTGGTTGTGCTTTTTTGGAGTCCGTCACCATCCAGGGCAGCGTCACAGAGATTGGGAAAGATGCATTCTTCTTCTGTTCTGCCCTGAAATCCGTCACCATCAGCAGGAACTGCACGGTCGGCCAAGGCGCCTTTGACAGCGGCGTCCAGATCAATTACTACGACTGACCCCCCATTTTCAAAAATGGCTTTTTGTGCTATAATAAAAATTCAGCGCCTGTCCGCAGTTTGCCGGGCGGGACATTCCCCAAACGATACGAGGTGTTTACATGAAAACCTTTAAACTGCATCTCATCCGCCACGGCATGACCGCCGGCAACCTGCAGGGCCTTTACATCGGCAGCGGCACCGACCTGCCGCTGTGCGACGAGGGCCGTGCCCAGCTGGCCGAGCTGAAGGAGCGGTTCGAGTACCCGCAGGTGGACACCGTGTTCTCCTCTCCCCTGCTGCGCGCGGTGGAAACGGCGAACATCCTGTTCCCGGACGCAAAGCACACCTTCACCGTCCACGATCTGCGGGAGGCGGGCTTCGGCAAGTTTGAGAACAAGCCCGTGAAGGAACTGGTGCACGACGAGGACTTCAAAAAGTGGATCACCCCCGGCTCCGGCTATGTGCCCGAGGGGGCCGAGCCCACCGACCAGTTCCACGCCCGCTGCGCCGAAAGCCTGATGAAGCTGTTCGAGTATATGATCCGCATGGATGTGACCGAGGCCGCCTGCGTGACCCACGGCGGCGTCATCATGAGCATGCTCAGCCAGCGCGCCGTGCCCACCCGCCGCCCCGAGCAGTGGATGGCCGACCCCGGCTGCGGCTACACCGTGCAGACCGATGTGCAGTTGTGGATGCGTGACCGTCTGGTGGAGGCCATCGACATCGTGCCCTTCGGCTACGCCGATACCCTGCGCGGCCAGGCCGAGACCGAGGAAAACGAGGCCTTTGAGTAAGGATTCGGTTACAATCCCGGCCCATCCCTTGACAGAACCCGCGCAATCCTTTATTGTATAAAGGAACGATTTTTGAGGAGGAAGCCCCATGTCCCAGTCCATTTCCCGCCGGTCATTCCTGAAATGTGCCGGTTCCGGTGCGGTCAGCCTTGCCGCTGCCCTGCTCACCGGTGTTTCCGCTGCGGCGCAGCAGCCGCGTCTTGCGGGCGAGCCTGCCCTGCTGGACGGCAAGGCCGCTGTGGAGCTGCTGGGCTATGCCCCTGCGCCGGAAATGGGCAATGTGCTGGTGTACCTCTCGGTGGAGAACCTTTCGGCTTCTTCCCTGCCCGTGGACGCCAGCTACCTGCAGAGCCGTGAGGTGCGCACCCTGGCGGACCTGTACAGCATGGGCACCGGCTTTTCCGCCGTGTGCGACGGAACCGCCGTGCGCTGCGGCAGCTTTGCCGCCCCGCTCTACGGCGAGAACGCGGCGGATGCTTCGGTGTTCACCCTGAACCTTGCCGCGGGCAAGGGCGCGCTGGTGCACTGCTTCTGCGCCGTGCCGGAAAACTGGCAGACGCTGGAGCTGACCTGGCACCCGGACTTTGCCGCAGGCCGCAGCGAGACCTTCACGGTGCACCGCGGCACCGACGAGGTGGCCCTGGGCGCTGTGCCCTCCTGCCCCGCCGAGGTGGGCAGCGTGGTGGACCTGTAAAAGAACCCTCTCAGGCAGTCGGTTTTCTGCAGGGAGCGGGTTCATCTGCTCCGCAGGTAGACGGCATTTGCCGGGACGGGAGCGGAACGCATGAATGTGTTCCCTACACCCGGGCGGAAAGAACGCAAAACGCAAGAAAAGCCATCTGTGACGGCTGAAGTCGCAGATGGCTTTTTGCGTTGTTATGCGGCGGTGTGTGCCAGCAGTTCTTCCCCGGCCGAGCTCTGCACAGCCAGTTCTTCGCCGGTGACGCTGGACACCAGTGCCAGATAGCTGCGGCCGGTGCAAAGGCTCAGCTGCTGGCCGTCGGAGTCGTAGAACAAAAAGGTGGAGTCGGTGCCCTGGGTCCAGGTGATGTGCCACAGGCGGCCGCCGTTGAGCCACACGCCGCCGCCAAGGGTCAGGTCGTAATCCAGCGTGCGGCCATCGTCCCGCAGGGTGGACGAGCTGAACAGGATGAGCAGGTTGTCGAACTGGGCCTGGGTGCCGGTGTTGGCGTCCAGCTGGGCGGTGCCGTCGGCGTGCAGCATGCCGTAGGTGCCGCTTTCGGCGCTGTAGGCAAAGGCCGTGGTGCTCTGGGTGCCGAAGTGCACCTGCACGGCGGCGGCGTCCTCGGCGTCCGGCTCCGGCAGGCGGGGCTCTGCCTTTTGGGGCAGCAGCGCCGGAAGGGTGGGCAGAACGGTGTCCGCCCCGGTGCTGTCGGACGTCACCGCCGACGAGGCCGACGCCGCCAGCTCATCCAGCTGGCTGGAGAGGTTCAGGCTGTCCAGCACGCCCAGCACCGCCTTGCCGCTGGTGCGCCACAGCGGGGCGCTGCTCCAGTCGGCGTCGCAGGTGAAGGCGTTGCGCCCCACCTCCAGCGCGTCCACGGCGCGGAGATTGTAGTAATCCAGATAGTTGCGGGCGAACTGGCCTGCGCCCCGCTGCACCGGCAGCACCTGCTGGCCGCTGAGCAGCCGCCAGTACAGGTCCTGTCCCAGGGTCACCGGGCCCACCGTGGGCATGGCGCTCACTGCAGGGTACGCCAGGCACAGGCTGGTGGGAGCGTCGGCCTCGGTCTGGGCCTCCAGCACCACCGATGCGCTGCCGATGCCCCACTGCATGGTGCTGGCCGGGGCGTTGTCGATGACCACGGCAGCGGCGCGCTCGCCGGGGTATTGCAGCGCCTGCCCGGTGAGCGGGTCGGCGGGCGCGGAATGGTCGGAGAGGATCTCCGACGAAAAGGAACAGCCGCTCAACAATACGGCGCACAGCGCGGCGGCCGCCGCTGCCCGGGTCCAGATGCGTTTCATGGCGTTTCCTCGTTTACTGATAGCTGAAGTTGGACCACTCGTCGTCGTCCACGATGGCAAGGTAGGTCTTGCCGCGGTTGAAGATGAGCTCGGCCCCGCTCTCGTCGAACAGGCGCAGCGGGTGCTCGGGCGAGGCCTTCTGCCAGGTGCCGCGCACCATGCCGCCCCGGCTGAAGAAATAGACCTCGCCGCCGGAGATGTAGCTCACCTGCTGCACGTCGCCGGAGTCGCCGGGGTAAGCCGCGATGGGCGCAAAGCAGACGGCCAGGTTGTCGAAGCTGAGCTGCTTGCCGGTGAGCTCGTCCACCGCCTTCTCGAACTGGCCGGAGATGCGGCTGTACATCTGCATTTTATAGGTGTGGTCGAACCAGTTGTAGCTGAAGCTGGTCTTGTAGTGGTCCGAGTGCACGATGCTGACGCTCTTGCCGGAGGCGGTGCCCTTCATGGCGTTCTCGGCGCCGGTGCGGTAGTCCGCAAAGCGGAAGAAGGTGGTGTCGCAGGCGTAGTCCAGGCCGATGCCTGCGTTGGCGGCAGCCTGCTTGATCTCGGTGCCGGAGGTGAACTCGGTGTGCTCGTAGGCCACGTCCCGGCCGCGGCTGTCGCGGTGGGCCACATGGGGGTGGACCGGGGTGTTGAAGTAGCTCTTGCCGCCGATGTTCAGGCCGGAGTAATCGTACACGCTGATGAACTTGGTGCAGGCGGCGCTCTCGCCGTCGTGGTAGTACAGCGCCTGATACGGCATCAGCAGCTGCAGGAACTGGTCGCGGCCGGAGCGCAGCGGGCCGATCTCCGGGATGGCGTCGGCGTCGTGGAACACCGCGCAGAAGCGGGTGATGCCGCCCTCCACCTTGCACTCGATGAGCACGTCCGCCGAACCGATGCCGCGCTGCGGGCGGGCGTTCTGGCGGGAGGTGTTGGAGATGTTGTTCACCATCACGCCCACGATGCGCCCGCCGCTGCGCCGGGCCTCGCCGGTGAGCGGGTCGGCGTCGTAAGCGGGGGTCACGGCAAAGCCGGGGTCCAGCTGTTCCCCTTCCGGCAGCGGCGAGACGACCAGATCGGACGCAGCATCGCTGGATGCGGCGGACGAGGCAGAGCCGCCCAGCGTTTTTTGGAGCCAGGCGGAGAAGTTGCTGCCCAGAATGGTGCCGCTTGCGCTGCAGCTGGACAAAGCCAGCGAGGCGGCAGCGGCACCGGTAAGGCGAAGAACGGCACGGCGCGTGATCTTCATAGGAAAAACCTCCTGCACAAAAAGCTCGGCCCGGCACAGCGCCGGAGCCGCAAAAAACACGGCAGACACGGCGCACCGGTGAGGCCCGGCGCACCGCAAACGGATTTGATTTGATTGTAACGATTCTTGCCGGTTTTGTAAAGAGGAACTTGTCGGGGCGGGGCCCCTCCATCTTGCTTGCGCAAGACCGTTCGGTCGCTTAAA
>ENA-UOJO01000705-UOJO01000705.1-human-gut-metagenome-genome-assembly--contig:-P57-NODE-705-length-48890-cov-9.800840_pt1 | contig 48890 bp, 46 predicted proteins | sample MGYA00242351_ERZ723898 | MGnify/ENA metagenome assembly ERZ723898 | reverse complement strand
CTTCTTTGGCGTACATCGATCACAAGGAATCCTCCCACTTCGTGGGTCCCTCCTTCTTTGGCGTACATCGATCACAAGGAATCCTCCCACTTCGTGGGTCCCTCCTTATGATATAAAAAAGAACACTTCCCCAAAATTCCACAGCTTTGTGGTTCTGAAAAAGTGTCCTTTATTTTAATAATATTTATGAATTAACTTTCTATGATTATACTTCGAAAATTAAATCTCCATAAGATGGCATTGGCCATAAGTCTTTGTCTACGATCATCTCAAGCTTATCTACTGGTGCACGAAGTGCATCCATTGCTGTCTTAACAGTGTCTCTGTAGTATACTGCCTGATCTCTGCCTTCTTCCATCTTTCCACCCTGCTCGGTTACTTCCTGTACCTTTGTCAGTGCAGCTTTGGTCTCTGCGAGTAATGCAGATGTCTCTTTTAACAGTTCTGTCTGTGTGCTGACGTCAGCATCTGCGCATGCTGCCTTTACTGTTGCAAGTGACTGTCCAAGCTCTGTTGTATATTTGATAACTGCCGGAATGATCTGCTTTCCAGCAATATCGATCATAGCCTTTGCTTCGATATTGATAGTCTTTGCATAAGTCTCATACTCAATTTCTACACGGGACTCAAGTTCTGGCTTAGTAAATACACCAAACTTCTCGAATGCTGCAACAGATTCCGGTGCTGTATAAGCAGGGATTGCATCAACCATGGATTTGATGTTTGGAAGACCACGCTTTGCAGCTTCCTCAACCCATTCATCCGAATATCCGTTTCCATTGAATACGATTCTCTGATGCTCAACTGCATACTCTTTAATCAGATCATGTACAGCAAGTTCGAAATCATCTGCTTTCTCAAGTCTGTCACAAGCCTCTGAGAATGCTTCTGCAACGATGGTGTTCAATACGATATTTGCCTGTGCAACAGAATCCTGAGAACCAACCATACGGAACTCAAACTTGTTACCAGTGAAAGCGAATGGTGATGTACGGTTACGATCTGTCGCATCCTTCATGAAATCAGGAATTGTCTTAACACCTGTCTCAAGTTTTTCACCCTTTAAGCTGTGTGTTGCTGTACCAGTGGAGATTAACTGATTTAATACGTCTCCAAGCTGATCTCCTAAGTATACAGAAAGGATTGCTGGTGGTGCCTCGTTTGCTCCTAATCTGTGATCATTTCCTACGTCAGCAGCTGCTGCACGAAGAAGTGCTGCATGCTCATCAACAGCTTTTAACATACAGGTAAGTACAAGTAAGAACTGTACGTTCTCATGTGGTGTCTTGCCCGGCTCAAGTAAATTAATTCCGTCGTCAGTTGTAATAGACCAATTGTCATGCTTTCCGGATCCGTTCACACCTGCGAATGGTTTCTCATGAAGTAAGCACTGTAAGCCATGACGTCCGGCTACTTTCTTTAATGTCTCCATAATCAGCTGGTTGTGGTCTACAGCTACATTACACTCTGCATAGATTGGAGCTAACTCGTGCTGTGCAGGAGCAACCTCATTATGCTGTGTCTTTGCAGATACACCCAGTTTCCAGAGTTCCTTGTTTACATCTTTCATGTAAGCTGCGATTCTCTCGCGGATAGCTCCGAAGTAATGGTCATCCATTTCCTGGCCCTTTGGAGGCATTGCACCGAATAATGTACGACCTGTAAAGATCAAATCTTTACGCTGTAAATATTTTTCACGATCTACAATGAAATACTCCTGCTCAGGTCCAACAGAAGGTGTAACCTTTGTGGATGTTGTATTTCCAAATAATCTTAATAAGCGAAGTGACTGTTCATTGATTGCTTCCATGGAACGAAGAAGTGGTGTCTTCTGATCCAGTGCCTCTCCTGTGTAAGAACAGAAAGCAGTTGGAATGCAAAGTGTTGCGCCTGCAGCATCCTGACGAACAAATGCAGGTGATGTACAATCCCAGGCTGTATAACCTCTTGCCTCAAATGTAGCTCGAAGTCCTCCGGATGGGAAAGATGATGCATCCGGCTCACCTTTGATCAATTCCTTACCGGAAAAACTCATTAATACTTTTCCGTTTGGCATTGGAGCTGTAATGAAAGAATCATGTTTCTCAGCTGTAACACCTGTCAGTGGCTGGAACCAATGTGTATAGTGGGTTGCACCTTTCTCAATCGCCCATTCTTTCATCTCATGTGCAACGACATCGGCTGTCTCAAGATCTAATTCTTTTCCTTCCTCCATTACTTCATGGAGTTTTTTGTAAACTTTCTTCGGAAGACGTTCCTGCATTACTGCATCATTAAATACGTTTTCTCCGAAAATGTCTGCTACGTTAAAATAGTCACTCATTTCCACAACATCCTTTCTTTCCAACAATCAAATCCCCTTGATTGCATTTTATTTTATAAAGCGAAACTTTTTACTAAAAAAGGGCATTCCAATCCTAGTTGGAACGCCCTCGTTCATGTCTCACATTTATTCTGAAACTAAGATACCTCTTTCCAACTTAAAATGCAACCATTTTTTTTGAAGTTTTTTGATTTTATTCACATTTGCCGTTTTTCATCAAAAATCTACTTATTTTTTGGTAACATCTTATAAATATACTCCAAAGGGGTACATTTTCTTATCCTTCTATAAAATTAATAGCACTTTTTTATTATACTGCATCCTTTATCCGTGGCGCAAGGCTTATTTCTGTAACGCAACTTTGAAAGGTAAAACTATTATGTATCTTTGACTGGTCGTCGTGTCGACATCATGATATAATAATAAATACTTTGAATAATTAAGAAGGAACTAATCCAAATGGCGTATATTAAGGAGAGTTTTATGAAAAGAAAAATGATCACTTGCATTGCTTGTGTTATTTTTTGTAATTTTATTACTTTTACCCCAGTCAATGCGAATCCCACAACAAATGCTTTACTGTGCAATAATAAAACCATACAGTTAATTGGTGGAGCACCAATTGGAACGCATATACAGCAGTGCAGTACCAGCAAAGCAAAGAATATTACACAGTTCTTCCAGAATCCACAGAAGAACTATAATACGACAGGAAAATATAAGATTGGAAAAGTCAAGCTCAAATCATTTAGCAGTCGTACACCAAAGTTTGAAGAACAAAAAAAGTATTTTTCTGCTTTTAAAGATTCAAGCATAGATAGTTTTGAAATGGTAGGCGGAGAAATAGTGGATGAACGATATTTATACGCTGAGACCTATTTACCTGTGTACACTGAATATCTTAATCAATGTGGTTATAAAAATCCAAATATTTATAAAAATGGCTATATTAAGAATTGGAAAGGTTTTAAATACAACGGATATGTACAGCAGACTTATATTCTCCAGAACGTATACGACAAACCATATTCTGAAAAGAGACAACAGTTTGGTGGAGGTGCACTTAATTCGTTTTCCAGAGTTATCGAAACAAATTGGAAACCAGTTAAAGGTGCAACCGGTTACGAGGTGCGTCTTAATCAAAACTACAACGGAAATTGGACGGGCTGGACATACCGCCGTACATCCGCAAACAATGTGAAAATTTTATCTTTAAATGGTGGCATTGATTATGTAGTTTCAGATTATTACCTTAGCGGACTGGATAACAGAGGAAAAGTTAAGGTAAAATATACAGATAAAATGATTGGACGAACACTTTCAATTGGTTGTACATATAAGCTTCAGGTACGGGCTTATAAAAAAGTTGGAAGCAAATATTACTATGGTGACTGGTCAGATGTTGAAACCGCAAAAAAAATTAAACGGACAGCATATGCCAGGGCAGATGTATCTAATGGTAGTGTTAAAATAACCGTACCGGATGTGTATGTTCAAACAATATCGAAATTGCAGCATCAGCTTGTAGAAAATCTTAAGCCTAATCCATTTGCATCCGCTCATGCAGGCTTTGAAGTACAGGTATCTGATACAAAGGACTTCAAAAATGCAGAAACACGAAAGTTTGAATCGCCATCAAAAGAAATGACACTTAATGACATTCCAAAAGGCAAATATGTAAGAGTTAGAACGTATAGCAACAAAAAAGACGTTTTATCTAGCGAATGGAGTTCCTACAAAAAAGTTAAATAATCATTATATTAAAAGAATATCATATTGGATTATTCACTTACTATTTGTCAGTTGAATTTTCAGTCAATACATGTTATATTGATTATACAAAAAGGGGCCACCGATAGACGGTTGACCCATTATGTTAATTAGCTAAAAATAGCCGCTCAACTTGGTAGGTCGGGGCGGCTATTTCTGTGTCTTACTATTATCCTTACCAAAGGAATATCCTAATCCAAAGCAGGTTAAGCCGAAGCTCACTACTGCAATAAAATCAACAATACTCATAAGGCTTAGCCCTCCTTTCCTCTGATTCCCTTACAGGTTTCTATGTAATCGGAGGGTCAACCGCCTACCGTTATGGTAGCACCCAATGAAATTCTATCATAGCTCCATAGCATTTTCAATGTAAATATCGCTTTCATTCGACAGTAATCCCTTGTTTACTTGCCAAAAGAAAAAGACCCTATAGAACGGATTTCTCCGCCCTACAAGGTCTTGTGTTCTCGCTTTTTTGCTACTCCCTAGGCTAAAGATTTTTGCCCCTTGAGGATAAAAAGGATTGCCTTGGGATAATAGTAATTCAATCTTATTCAGCTTTACCAACTGAACCAAATAATTCCATCTTCTCTTTAACAGTTGCCTTGATAGCATCTGCGCCAGGAGCAAGTAACTTACGAGGATCAAATCCTTTGCCCTCTAAGTCCTTACCAGCCTCGATATATTTACGTGTAGCATCTGCGAAAGATAACTGGCACTCTGTGTTAACGTTGATTTTAGATACACCAAGAGAGATTGCTTTCTTGATCATGTCTGCTGGGATACCTGTACCACCATGAAGAACTAATGGCATCTCACCTGTCTTAGCCTGGATTGCATCCAATGTCTCGAAGCTTAATCCCTTCCAGTTTGCCGGATACTTACCATGAATGTTACCGATACCAGCTGCAAGCATATCTACGCCAAGATCAGCGATTGTCTTACACTCGTCTGGATCTGCGCACTCGCCCATACCAACAACACCGTCTTCTTCTCCACCGATAGAACCAACTTCACACTCGATAGAAAGACCTAAGTTGTGAGCTACGTTTACTAACTCTGTAGACTTAGCAAGGTTCTCCTCGAATGGGTAATGAGATCCGTCGAACATGATGGATGTGAATCCAGCCTTAATACACTTGTAGCATCCTTCGTATGTTCCGTGATCCAAGTGAAGAGCTACAGGAACTGTAATTCCAAGTTCCTTATCCATAGCCTTAACCATAGCAGCTACTGTACCGAAACCTGTCATGTACTTTCCAGCACCCTCAGATACACCAAGGATAACAGGGCTCTTAAGCTCCTCAGCTGTAAGAAGAATGGACTTTGTCCACTCTAAGTTGTTGATATTGAACTGACCAACTGCATAGTGGCCTGCTTTTGCTTTCTTAAGCATTTCTGTTGCAGATACTAACATATCATTTTCCTCCTAATCTTAAGTTAACTTGATTATAGTACATTTCTACCAAAAAATAAAGTTAAAAATTTAACAATTCAACAAAAGATTGTAACTCTTTGATGGAGATTTTGAATAAGAACCTCCTCATGCTCGCCTCCGAACTCTCCGTCTAAGGTCCATGCCACATTTTCTTTTGCTGTAATGCGCACCTGATCCGCCTTAAAAGAGTAGATCAGATCCGTATCATCAATCATATTTGCAAGGCATGCCAGGATTTCATTAAGCTCAATCGGATTGCGTGGCTTTTTGATCATTGTCACTTCAAAAACGCCATCGTCAAGTTTGACATCATTGCCTGTCATGCCTTTAAATCCACCTACGGAAATGGAATTTGTCACCATTCCATAAATAAACTCATCCTGAAATACATTTCCATCATATTCCACCTGCATATTATAGGAAGGAATATCATGCAGGCATTTGGCACCTTCCATAATATATGCCACATGCCCAAAAATATTTTTCAACTGCTGGGATGTCTTATAAGACACTTCCGTAAAAAGCCCGAATGCAGCAACATAAACGAATGTATCGGAATTAAAATCACCGATATCGCATGGAAATGGATGATCTCCCACCGCTACTGCCGCTGATTTTGTCATGTCTTTTGGAATACCAAGAGAATTGGCAAAATCATTGGTACTGCCTGCCGGTATATAACCGATCGGCACATCCTTTCCACTCTGTATCAGTCCGGTCATCACCTCATCGAGGGTTCCATCTCCTCCACTACATACAATGCGGTCATAATTTGCTGCTTCTGCTGCTACTTTCTGTATGGCATCTCCCTGTGCCTGTGTAGTATATACCGTCACCTCGAAGTCTGCTTTTACCATAGTATCTATGATTTCTACCAGATTATTCTTAATCTGTCCTTTTCCCGAATGTGGGTTAAAAATAAATAACAATTTCTGACTCATCAGTTCTCATCCTCATTTGATCACTTTATTTTCGGTTGTTTGTACTGGTTTCTCGAATTCTTCTGCGATTGCAGCCAGTTTGTGCAATCTGTGGTTGACCCCGGATTTTCCTACCGGTGGATCAAGATATGTACCAAGTTCTTTTAATGTTGCTTCCGGATAATCAAGTCTTACCTGTGCCACTTCGGCCAGTGGCTTGGGGAGCTGATCAAATCCAATGTATTTTTGGATTTTTTTGATATCCTCGATCTGTTTGACCGCGGCATTGACTGTCTTATTGATGTTGGCAGTCTCACAGTTTACTTTACGGTTCACGGAATTGCGCATTTCTTTTAAAATGCGGACATTCTCCAATTTCATCAAAGATACATATGCTTCCATGACATTGAGCATATCCACAATCTGTGAACCTTCTTTTATATAGAGAACATACCGTTCCTTACGCTGGACAATTTTGCCTTCTGCCTCAAAGTATCCCACCAGTTCCTGCAACTGCATTGCCTGTTCCATCGTCCTGCAGGCAATCTCAAAATGGTACGATTTGTTCGGATCACTGATCGATCCTGCTGCAAAAAACGCGCCTCGTATAAATGCCCGCTTGCAGCACATCTGCTGCACCAGCATTCCATCTGCTCTCTGTTCATTGAGTGGCATTTCTTTTTTGACATCCCAACGGAGCGCGGAAAGTATCTTTTCACTTTCCTTTGGTTCCAACGTTTTCCCTGCATCGATTGCAAAAGCCCGCTGTACTAATCCGATATATTTTTCTTTCAAAAGAACATTATCGGTATCCATTCGCAATTGACCGGATGCCTTATCATATGAGCCTTCCATTTCCAGCATGCCCGCCAGTTCTGCCAGCTGGCAATGCCGGCTTTTGGAATATTGCTTCGCCAGTTCTTCTTTTACTTCACTTGAGAAAGACATGTTACTTTCCTCTCAGCGCATCTTTTCCAATATCCCGATGCTCTATCTTCAAACCATAATCTTTATTGCCATCCAGCCGCTTATACAATTCATTGGCAAGTGTGACGGACCGGTGCTTGCCGCCCGTACATCCAATGGAAATGACCAGCTGATTTTTTCCCTCATCGATATAATGCGGAATCAGAAACGATACCAGATTTTCCAATTTGTCCAAAAATTCCTTTGCCTCTGGAAATTGCATAACATACTGCTGGATTTCCACATCGTTTCCGGTCTTCGGACGTAATCCATCCACATAATATGGATTCGGCAAAAAACGCACATCCATGACAATATCCGAATCTGCCGGAATGCCATACTTGAATCCAAAGGAAAGAATCGTGATATACAGACTGTTAAACTCTTCGTCTTTTACAAAGATACGTTCCAGTTCGGTTTTTAATTCTCTTGTAAGCAACCGGCTCGTATCGATAATATAATCGGCCTTTTCTTTCAGATACTCTAATTTGCATCGCTCGCGACGAATTCCCTTATCCACACGCTCTCCATGTGCCAGCGGATGACTGCGTCTCGTCTCTTTGTAACGCTTCACAAGCACATTGTCCTCCGCATCCAGGAACAAAATTTCATATTTGATATCCTTCTTTGAAAGTTCATCCAGCACTGTATTCAGTGAATCCAGACTCTCGCCGCTTCGTGCATCAATACCGATTGCAATTTTCTTCTGTTGTGTATCAAAGCTCTTGGTGAAATCCACCAGCTTATCCAACAGTGGGATGGGAAGATTGTCAATGCAGAAAAAGCCCATATCTTCCATCATTTTCATTGCGGTGCTTTTTCCCGCACCAGACATTCCTGTAACTATTACCAATCGCACTCTTCCAACATCCTTCCTGTTCTACTTCTAAAACTCACCAATCATTTTTACTTCCGGCTCCAATTCCACGCCGAACTGTTCTTTTACTTTTTCTTTTACATCCTGCATCAGCTGTCGCACATCCGCTGCTGTTGCGTTGGCATGGTTGATGACAAATCCACAATGTTTTTCAGAAACCTGTGCCCCGCCAACGGTATACCCCCGAAGTCCGGCATCCATAATCAGCTTTCCGGCAAAATACCCTTCCGGACGCTTAAATGTGCTTCCGGCACTCGGATATTCCAACGGTTGTTTTTCCACTCTGCGATTCCGCAGGTCTGCCATCTGTGCACGGATTTCTTCTTCCGGTTTCTTTTCAAGCTTTATCGTTGCCTCCACAACAATACCGCCTTTTTCCATAATGCAGCTGTGACGATAGGACAAATCCAACGCTTCTACCGATAAGGTATGCATCATTCCTTCCGGATCGATCACCTTGACACTCTCAAGAATATCTTTCATCTCTCCTCCATACGCACCTGCATTCATAGTAACTGCGCCGCCGATGCTTCCCGGAATTCCTGCTGCAAATTCCATTCCGCCAAGGCTCGCTGCCGCTGCCGCATTCGCCACTTTTGAAAGTAACGCGCCCGCTCCTGCCACAATCTTTGTGCCTTCTACACGGATATCATTCATTCCGCTTCCTATCTCAATGACAAGGCCACGGATTCCCTTATCTCCTACAAGAAGATTGCTTCCGTTACCAATCACCGTAACTTCTGCATTTTCTTTTTTTGCTGCTTCAAGCAAAGCCGGCAGCTGCTCCTGATTCGGGCAGGCGTATACTTCTGCCGGACCACCGATACGAAATGTTGTATGCTTCGCCATCGGTTCTTCTTTCATCAGTTGCATTTTCGGGAAGCTTCCAGAAATTTTATCAAATAATTCTGACATTATGCCTCCTTTAAAAAAGCAACATATCCCTGCAATGCTTCATACAGATCCACTTTGCTGATGATTTCCCATGGTGCATGCATGTTCAATACTGCCACACCGCTGTCAATAACATTCATGTCATAGTTTGCAAGAATATAGGCGATCGTTCCGCCGCCACCCTGATCTACTTTTCCAAGTTCTGCTGTCTGGAACGATACATTGTTTTTATCCATAATATTGCGAAGCTTTGCAACATATTCCGCATTTGCATCATTGGAACCGCTTTTTCCTCTTGCTCCTGTATATTTATTAAATACCAGTCCTTTCCCAAAATATGCACTGTTTCTTTTTTCCATAACTGCTGGATAATTTGGATCGAAAGCTGCCGATACATCGGAAGAAAGTACTTTGGAATTACGCATCGCTCTGCGAACGGCAAGCTCACTATATGTTCCTACAAGGTTCATCACTTCTGCTACACAGTTTTCAAAGAAACGGGACTGCATTCCGGATGCTCCCACACTTCCAATCTCTTCCTTATCTACAAGAAGACATACGCTTGTATACTCCGGATTCTCTACTTTAAGCATTGCCTCAAAAGACGGATATGCGCAGACTCTGTCATCATGTCCATAGCCCATGATCATGCTGCGGTCAAAGCCGTAATCTCTGGCAGCACCTGCCGGAACCACTTCGATTTCTGCTGAGAGAAAATCCTCCTCGTCGATTCCGTATTCTTTGGAAAGAATGTCAAGAATGTTTGCTTTCACACGGTCCTTTGTCTTCTTTTTGTCGTCTTCATCCTCGCTTTCTTCCGCCGGGATACTTCCAATCAGTAAGTCAAGTGCCTCACCCTCGATAACCTTGGCTGCTTTCTTTTCCATCTGATCTGCAGATAAATGGATCAGTAAATCACTGATTCCAAATACCGGGTCGGTTGGTTTCTCGCCGATATTTACTTTCACGGTTGTTCCGTCCTTTTTACAGATGACACCGTGCAAAGCCAGTGGAAGTGTTACCCACTGATATTTTTTGACACCTCCATAATAATGTGTGTCGATCATTGCCATCTCTGTGTCTTCATACAGTGGCACCTGCTTTAAATCCAAACGCGGAGAATCGATGTGTGCGCCTAAGATGTTCATTCCCTGCTCCATATCCTTGCTGCCGAGAATAAACATTGCCAGGCCTTTTCCCATGTTGTTTGCGATTACCTTGTCACCAGCCTTAAGTGTTGCAGAGGATGCGATCAGCTCATCCATATCTGCAAATCCTGCTTCTTTTGCTTTGGCATACAAATGTGCCGTACATTCTCTCTCAGTTTTACAGTCGGATATAAAATTGCGATACGTTTCTGCAAATGCAAAAATTTCTTCTCTTTTGTTGGAAGGATACTTATCCCACGCGTTCTTTTTTTCCATTTCTATTACCTCTATTCATCGTCGTCATTCTTTTTTGTCATGTTTGCCTGCACTCTGCGATACAGTTCCTGAGCTGCATTATAGCCCATCTTCTTTTGTCTGTGGTTGACTGCTGCAGTCTCACAGATGACTGCAAGATTTCGGCCCGGACGAATCGGAAGAGAGTGACATACGACCTTGTTTCCAAGATACTCAATATACTCTTCTTCAAGACCAAGACGGTCATAATCTGCATCTTTCTTCCAGTCTTCGAGCTTGATGACCAGATCAATCTGCTGCTTTTCCTTTACGCACTCAACACCGTACAGAGCTTTTACATCGATAATACCGATACCACGCAACTCAATAAAATGGCGGGTAACTTCCGGCGATGTTCCGATCAGTGTGTGTTCGTTGATCTTGCGGATCTCGACAACATCATCTGTAACCAGTCGGTGTCCACGACGAATCAGCTCCAGCGCTGCCTCGCTTTTTCCAATTCCACTGTCTCCGGTAATCATAAGTCCCTCGCCATAGACATCTACCAATACACCATGCACCGTAATACAAGGTGCCAGTTTTTCTGCCAGTGTATAAATCAACTCCGCCATAAACTCGGAAGTCGGCCGGCCGGTTCCAAGAATCGGCACATGATTCTTCTCCGCCTGCTCAATAAAAATGGCATCCGGCTGCAAATCTCTGCAGAAAATAACACACGGAATCTCAAACTGTAAAAAGGCATTATAGCGGATACGTTTTTCTTCATCGTTCATCTGCTGAATATATGCATATTCTACATTACCGATCATCTGGATTCTCGACTGCTCGAAATGAGCAAAGTATCCGGTCAACTGTAAGGCCGGACGGTTTACATCACTTGATGTGATCTTGATTTTTTTCAAATCTATATTGTCTGTAAAATTTTTCAGATCAAGAATTTTTGCAATCTTAGCTACACTTACACTGGAATCATTCATACGCCTCTTCCCCCTATTTTATGATGATGTTCAAATTGACACTTTAATCATTTTATTTTAACACTTTGCCCCTGATATAGCAATTATTTCTCCACTACCGGCGGGTTATGCAAAAATGCATATACTTTCTCTGCCGCCGCCCGGTTCATGCTCGGAGCCTGCGCCAGTTCGTCCTCCGTTGCATTACGGATATTCTCAATGGACTGGAACTGTTTCATAAGTGCCTTGCGCCGCGCCGGACCGATGCCCTCGATATCGTCTAAAATCGAATGCACCTGCGCTTTGGAGCGCAGCGAACGGTGATACTCAATCGCAAACCGGTGCGCCTCATCCTGTATCCGCGTAATCAGTTTAAAGCCTTCGCCATGCCGGTCGATTGGAATTTCCACATTATTAAAATACAATCCGCGTGTGCGGTGATTGTCATCTTTTACCATACCACACACCGGAATCGAAAGTCCCAGTTCCTGCAATACCTGCAGACAGATATTTACCTGGCCTCTTCCACCATCCATCATAATGATATCCGGAAAACGCGTAAAACTTCCAAGTTCCTGTGGCATTTCTTTTTCTTTTAATTCCTGCTGTTCCCGCATTCCATGCGAAAATCGCCGGGTCAGTACTTCATGCATGGATGCATAATCATCCGGCCCTGTGATCGTGCGAAGCTTGAACTTGCGATAATCACTGCGCTTTGGTTTCCCTTTCTCATATACGATCATGGAACCAACCGTCTCAAATCCGTTGATATTGGAAATATCGTATGCTTCCATGCGATTGAGTCCTTTCATTCCCAGCAAATGTTCAATCTCTTTTACCGCACCGATTGTACGGCCTTCTTCTCTCTTGATTTTCTCTTTGTCCTGATTGAGAACTAATGCCGCATTTTTGGCAGCAAGTTCTACCAGTTTCTCCTTCATTCCTTTCTGCGGAATGCGGATCGTCACTTTATGTCCGCGCTTTCTCGTAAGCCACTCTTCAAGTACCGGAATATCTTCGATACTCTCCTGCAGCATGATTTCTCTTGGAATAAATGGTGTCCCCGAATAAAACTGCTTTACAAAATTCACAAGTATATCGCTCGTACTCTCTTCCGAACCGACACGCACATGAAAATGGTCTCTTCCGATAATCTTTCCACTTCGAATAAAAAATACCTGTACAACTGCATCCGTATCATCACTGGCAATGGCAATGATATCTTTGTCCTCGCCATCGGTATTCGTGATTTTCTGCTTCTGTGCGATCTGCTTCACACTCGTCAGAAGTTCCCGGTATTCGATGGCTTTTTCAAATTCCATCGCTTCGGATGCATCCTGCATCTTTGTCTCCAGTTCCCTGATTACCGGTGCATAGTTTCCGTTCAGAAACTCCAGTGCTTTGCTCACCTGTTTCCCGTAGGTTTCTTTATCGATGTATCCCTGGCAGGGTGCATCACATTGATGAATGTGATAATTCAGACAGGCACGATCCAATCCGATATCTCTCGGAAGTTTCCGGTTGCAGGTGCGAAGCTTATAAATTTTATTGATCAGCTCGATCGTGTCTTTGACCGCACCGGCACTCGTATATGGTCCAAAATATCTGGACTTATCCTTTTTGAGCTGACGTGAAAACAGTACACGCGGAAAATCTTCGCCCATCGTCACCCGGATATACGGATATGTCTTATCATCACGAAGCATTGTATTATACTTTGGTGTATGCTCTTTGATCAGATTGCATTCGAGCACGAGCGCCTCCAGCTCCGAATCGGTAATGATATATTCAAAGCGGGCAATGTGCTCGACCATCTGCTTTTTCTTGATTCCCTCATCATGGCTCGGCTGAAAATACTGCCGTACACGTTTACGAAGGCTGACTGCTTTTCCAATATAAATAATTGCATCCGTACTGTCGTGCATGATATAGACGCCCGGCTGATCCGGGAGTTTTTTTAATTCTTCCTGAAAATCAAACATTTTATTTCCTCGTCAGAAAAAGCAGGAATGTCCTGCATTCCTGCTTTTATCTATGTTAGTCTTCGAACATGTCATCGTTATCGACTGGAGAAATCGTTGGCTGTATGTCTGGTACATCGTTATCTGCCGGATTCAGTCCGCTTCCCTTATGTCCTTCTGTCTCTTCCGGTTCTGGTAATCCTTTCATCTCTCGGAATATCTTCATAAATTCTTTACCGGTAATTGTTTCTTTCTCATAGAGATACTCGCTGATATGATCAAGAATCTCACGATTCTCTGTCAGCATTCGCATAGCTTCATCGTAACTGTGATTGATAATATCAAGAACTTCCTTGTCAATCATGCCCGCGGTATCTTCTCCACAGATCAGGCCCGCACGACCATCCAGATACTGATTCTCAACCGTTGCAAGACACATCATTCCGAACTTGTCAGACATACCATACATCGTTACCATCGCACGGGCAATCTTGGTTGCCTGCTCGATATCGTTTGCTGCTCCGCTTGTTGCGGACTGGAAAACAAGTACTTCTGCTGCACGTCCTGCCATGTAAGTGGTAATCTTTGCAAGAAGCTCATCCTTCGTCTCAAGATACTTTTCTTCTTCCGGTGTCTGCAGCGTATATCCCAACGCTCCCATCGTACGCGGTACGATCGTGATCTTCTGTACCGGCTCCGTATTTTTCTGCAATGCAGATACAAGTGCATGACCAACTTCATGATAGGAAACAATTTTTCTTTCTTTGTCGCTCATGACACGATCTTTCTTTTCTTTTCCGCCGACAGCTACCAGTTCAAATGCCTCGAACAGATCCGACTGATTTACAAATTTTCTTCCATTCTTGACCGCATTGATTGCTGCCTCATTGATCATATTGGCCAGATCCGATCCAACCAGACCTGCGGTCGCAAGAGCAAGTGCATCCAAATCAACGGTCTCGTCCATATGCACATCTTTGGAATGTACTTTTAAGGTTTCCAGACGTCCCTTTAAATCCGGCTTGTCAACAATAATGCGTCGGTCGAAACGGCCCGGACGAAGCAATGCTTTGTCAAGCACTTCCGGACGGTTTGTCGCTGCAAGAATGAGGATTCCCTTGGATGCATCAAAACCATCCATCTCTGCAAGCAACTGGTTCAATGTCTGCTCACGCTCATCATTGCCTCCGCCGTATCGGCTATCACGGCTTTTACCGATTGCATCAATCTCATCGATAAATATAATACAAGGTGCCATCTTCTGTGCTTCCTTGAACAAGTCTCTGACTCGGGAAGCTCCGACACCTACGAACATCTCTACGAAATCTGAACCTGCCAGGGAGAAGAACGGAACATTTGCTTCTCCTGCCACTGCCTTTGCAAGGAGTGTCTTACCGGTTCCTGGAGGTCCCACAAGAAGCGCTCCTTTCGGAAGCTTTGCTCCAATGTCACGGTACTTTTTCGGATTGTGCAGAAAATCAACTACTTCCTGCAGGGATTCTTTTGCCTCATCCTGTCCCGCAACATCTTTGAATGTCACACCGGTTGTTTTCTCTACATATACCTTGGCTGTCGTCTTTCCGACGCCCATCGCACCGCCACCCATGCGCTTCATCAGGAAGCCAAACAAAATCCAGATCAGGACAAGTGGAATAATAAAACTTAAGATATTGACCAGCCATGTGGATGTATTATCCGGCACCGTTGCTGAAATCTCAATTGCTTTTCCTTCAGAAGTCTTTGCATTCTTTAAAGTTCTGATCAGATCCGTATCATTAACGATTCCAGTATAATAAGTCACTTTATAAGGTGCCTTATCCTTTACCAGTGTGTAGTCCATCTCATAGGAGCTGAATTCCACAGTCTTAATATTTTTCTTGTCCAGCTGCTCAAGGAATTCCGAATATGTAGTTTCCTTTGAGCTCATCTGCGAAAAGCGGCTGGAGAAAAGGGAAATCAGAAACAATGCCACAAGCGTTACCATAATGAATCCAAGAATCATCTGCCCATTGTGGTTCTTCTTGTTGTTATCATTGTTATTGTTTCCATTATTGTTATAATTGTTACCGTTATTATAATTATCGCCACCGTTATAGTTTCCGTTGTTATAATTATTCGGTGCCTGATTATCCATAAGCCCTCCATTTGTATGTCGCATCGTACATCTCTCATTTGATTCTCTTGTTTAACATCCTTATTATATGTAATAGAACACTTAAAATCAACAATTTGTTCATGAACTTTTTCTGCTTATTTATAAAGTTTTTCTAAAAAAGGTATGGCATAAATTGATTTATGGCTGTATAATATGTAAGTTATTTTATATATATTCGAAAGCATATTACGATTGAGGAGGAAAATTATGCCTGTTAAATACGTCTTTGTCACTGGTGGTGTCGTTTCCGGACTTGGAAAAGGAATCACTGCCGCATCTCTCGGACGTCTGCTGAAGGCCCGTGGCTATAAAGTCACCATGCAGAAGTTCGACCCATATATCAACATTGATCCGGGAACCATGAATCCGATCCAGCATGGTGAAGTATTCGTTACCGATGACGGAGCTGAAACGGACTTGGATCTTGGTCACTATGAGCGTTTTATCGATGAGAGTCTGACAAAGAATTCCAACGTAACTACCGGTAAAGTATACTGGTCTGTTCTGCAGAAGGAACGCCGCGGTGATTACGGCGGAGGAACCGTTCAGGTTATTCCACATATTACAAACGAAATCAAAAGCCGCTTCTACCGTAACTTTACCTCAGACGATATGCATATCGCTATTATAGAAGTCGGAGGAACCGTCGGAGATATCGAAAGCCAGCCTTTCCTTGAAGCCATCCGCCAGTTCCAGCATGAAGTCGGACACGAGAATGCAATCCTGTGTCACGTAACTTTAATCCCATATCTGCGCGCTTCCGGTGAGCTGAAAACAAAGCCAACACAGGCAAGCGTTAAGGAATTACAGGGAATGGGTATCCAGCCGGATATCATTGTATGCCGTTCCGAGCAGCCTTTGGATCAGGGATTAAAAGATAAGATTGCTTTATTCTGTAACGTACCAAATTCTCACGTACTGCAGAATCTTGATGTTGAATATCTCTATGAGGCACCACTTGCCATGGAGCAGGAGAACCTTGCAAAAGTTGTCTGCGAAAGCTTAAATCTGGATTGTCCGGAACCGGATTTGACCGACTGGAAGCAGATGGTCAACGATCTGAGACATCCGACACAAGAAGTCCGCATCGCATTGGTCGGAAAATATACTGCACTGCATGACGCATACATTTCTGTTGTCGAAGCATTAAAGCATGGTGGAATTCCACTTCATACAACGATCGACATCAAATGGGTTGATTCCGAAGAACTCACAACCGATAATGTCGGTGAGCTTTTAGGCGACGTAAATGGAATTCTTGTTCCTGGTGGATTCGGTATCCGTGGTGTTGAAGGAAAAATCCTTGCCGCACGTTATGCACGTGAAAACAACATTCCTTACCTTGGCTTATGTCTTGGTATGCAGGTTGCTATCATTGAATTTGCAAGACATGTCTGTGGTTACAACGATGCCCACAGTATCGAGCTTGATCCAAACACCACACATCCGGTAATCGCACTTATGCCAGACCAGAATGGTATTGAAGATATCGGTGGAACATTAAGACTTGGTGCATACCCATGTGTACTTGACAAGGATTCCAAGGCTTGCAAAGTATATGGTACAACTGAGATTTCCGAGCGTCATCGTCATCGTTACGAAGTAAACAATGATTACCGTACCGCGCTCGTGGAACATGGTATGAAACTTTGTGGTACTTCCCCGGACGGCCGTATTGTAGAGATGATCGAACTTCCAGATCATCCATGGTTCATTGCTACACAGGCGCATCCGGAACTGAAGTCCAGACCAAACCGTCCACACCCGCTTTTCCGTGGATTTGTCGAGGCAGCAACCAAATGTAAACGCTAATACATTCCCGGAGGAGTTCGCTTCTCCGGGTTTTTATTACATGAAACACATCTTTGATACGTTTCACAGGAGCAATCATTTATGCCAAAATCAACGAAACAAAAGCAGAAACTTTTTTATATTCTTGATTATCTGCGCAGTCAGACAGACGAAACGCACGTAGTCACGACACCACAGATTATCGCTTATCTGGAAGCCAATGGTATCAGTGCCGAACGAAAAAGTATTTACAATGATATTCAGACGCTCAACGATTACGGCTTTGACATCATTCGACTTGATGGTCCCAAAGGTGGATACAAACTTCTTTCCCGTGAATTTGAACTGGCAGAAGTAAAGCTGCTTGTAGACCTTGTCCAATCTTCCAAGTTCATCACGACCACAAAATCACGGGAACTGATTCACAAACTGGAAAGTTTCGTCAGCAATCACGATGCCCGCAAACTGCAGCGCCAGGTCGTAGTCATTGACCGCAATAAAACAATCAATGAGACGATTTACTACAGTGTAGATATGATCTATGCTGCAATATCCAGCAATGTGCAGATTCGTTTCCAATATTTTGACTGGGATGTGCATAAACAGATGAAGCTGCGCAAGGACGGTGCTTTTTACGAGGTAAGCCCCTGGCTGCTGACATGGGATGATGAAAATTATTACCTGATTGCCTACGATTCCCAGTCTGGAATTCTGAAACACTATCGTGTGGACAAAATGCTACACCTTTCTTTCACAGATGATATCCGTGAGGGAAAGGAATGCTATGATAAACTCGATGTAGCCTCTTACTCCAAAAAGACATTTGGCATGTTTGCCGGTGAAGAAAAAACCATACAATTGCTCTGCGACCAGACAATGACCGGCGTGATCATTGATCGCTTTGGAAGTGATGTCGCCATCCGCCCAAAAGATGACAGTCACATTCTTGTCCGCGTCAATGTTGCCGTCAGCCCGCAGTTCTATGGCTGGCTCTCCGGCCTGTCCGGCAAAGTGCGTATTCTGTCCCCAACTGCAATTGCACTGGATTATCAGAAATACCTGCAAAATATTTTGGACAGTTATAAAAACAATTGTTAACAGTATTTGAGAAAGGAAGGAATCTATTATGAATTTACCAAAAGATCCTGTCATGTTACTCTCCGTCGTTAATACACAGTTGCGCGACCATTATCCAACGCTGGATGAACTTGCTTCTGCCTATATGGTTGAAAAGCAGGACCTCATCGACCGGCTGGCATCCATCAATTACGCATACGATGCTGACCAGAATCAGTTTATTTAAAAATGAAAGTGAGATTGTTATGTCTACGAGTTGTGATTTTTGTGCTTACAATGAATATGATGAAGATGATGAAGCTTACTACTGCTCCGTGAATATGGATGAAGATGATATGGCACGGTTTATGCAGAGTAGTTATAAGGAGTGCCCTTATTACCGATCCGGAGATGAATATAAAGTGGTTCGTCACCAGATGTAGAGTGTTCGATCTCAAAAGGTGCTATGGAAGTGTTTTCATACAAGGGACGGAAGAGGGCGCACTACATTCTTTTTTCAGAAAAATTTGCAAGTTAACTCTGTGATTGGTTTTGGACGGTTGGCTGAGATACACGCTATTTGCCAAGACAATGGAACCACAGAGCAGTTGCAAATTTGTTCTTCAAAAAGAAGTAGTGCGCCCTCTTCCTGTGTGTGGAAAAACGCCAGCTTTATGCTTTAAGTTCTTTGCCTCGGTTGTTTTTGCGTAAACTTTTCTCAGTTCATCATGTACATTCGCATAGGTGGCTACCGTTGATCTCACATTTATTCCAATCGGAGATGCATCGATCAGTTTCACATGTGAAATTCCATCCGCAACAACACTCTTTACGTGTTCTGGCAAATGCGTATGGTTCAGACTTGCCTCCAGTCCCGGAATCAGGCTTTCAAGAACCATCGTTGTCTTTCCGGAGCCGGATACTCCTGCAATCCCGACAATCTGATGCAGCGGGACATTTACATTTACGTTTTTTAAGTTGTGGACGCACGTGCCCCTTACTTCTATGTATTTTGGTTCGTTGTGACTGTTTTCCATGACGGGTTACTCCTTTGCCTGCTGTCTGCACATCAACATGGATAAATAGGACGTTCTTGTTGTATCCTGCATACAATATCCAAGTTGATTCAGAATACGCTCCAGCTTTTCCAACGCTTCTTCACGTTGTGCTTCTTCGTCTGCCAGTATTTCCAGTTCCAGATAATCGCCCAGGCCTTTTACATTATCCACACAGGCAGTAATTGTCCCGTTCTTCCAATACTGTCTTTGTTTTTCCACCGGAGGAACCGGCACAAATCCGATATGCACCAAAATTTCCCTTCCGGTTTCTGCGTCCCCGATTTCGGTCTCCAGCTCTTTTCTTGTCATGGAAGTCTGGTCAAGTTTTGCCCCTTTGTAGGTGATGACGGCGGACTGTTCTTTTGTGTGCAGGTTTTCAACCGTGCGAATGCGAAGCGCTTCATCCAGTGCTGCAAAATCATGGTGTGCGGCCGTATAGTACGTGTCGGTTTCCACCACCAGCTCCTCTTCTGTAAAACCGAGCTGTTTTAAGGCTGCCGTAATTTCTGCTTTGTCACGGATTTTTAATTTCAGTTCTACCTCGATGCTCATAAATAACGATCTCCATTCACTTGCGTATTTTCCTGCATACGCTCTCTTTCTAATTATACACAAAGAATTCAGAATTTCATATATGCATCTAATATCTCAAGCAATTCTTCACCAAGACGATCCTCTTGCGCCCAACTGTCAGCAATTCCTTTGGGATAATATGCAACAAACGTGTCATGGACATATGCAAAGAAATTTTCTCGTATATCCTGTATTTTTTTATCTTTTGGACATATATAAAAAAGCATTTGATCAATATCCAGTTTTTCTCATGTAAAAGGACATAATTGTAAAAAATTTTCTATAGACCCAATGGGCCAAATAAAACAGGACATTTTCAATAACTTTTTCCCCATACATCCATTTTTCATTTTTTGACTGGACATAACTATTGCATTTTTCCCATATGTCCATTTGCACTCTTACAAGTATCACTTTATTAGTATATAACAAAACAAACACAAAAACATCACTTCATTTCACCTTGGATCTCTGTTTTCCTCTTCCATCACTTTTCAATATAAAAAAGCCACCATGCATCTACACATACATGATAACTCCCCTTATTAAGTATATAGAAAAAGAAACCATACTTCTTTTGTAAGAACAAATTTGCAACTGCTCTGTGGTTCCATTGACTCCGCAAATAGCGTACATCTCAGCCAACCGCCCAAAATCGCTCACAGAGTTAACTTGCAAATTTTTCTGTAAAAAGAATGTATGGTTTCTTTTTCGTCACTTAATCACTCATCTATTTTGTTTCTTTCTTGCGAAGCTTCGCTTTCGCCTGTCGATTGATCAATCTTCCAATCAATTCTACCGACTCTTCAATACCATAGCAGGCACTGTTGATACACAGATCATAGTTGATAGCATCTCCCCAGTGCTTTCCGGTATAGGAATGATAATAATCCTGATGCTTATGATCCATCTTACGAACCAGATTAATTGCCTGCTTCAAATCCAGGTTCTTCAGTTCCATCATACGACGCACACGGATTGCAAACGGTGCAGTGATGTAAATACTAATGTGCGGAATATGCTGTCCGGTCAGTACAACATCTGCTGCTCGTCCCATTACAATCATATCTTCCTGCTTTGCCAGCTCACAGATCAATGCACTCTGACGGAAGAAAGAAGCATCTTTCTTTGACAGTCCATGATAACGGTTGAAAGAACTGATCTTAGATGCATCTGGACCGAATTCTTTGGCATCCCGGCGTTCCAGAATCTGATTTAAAACAGCTTCATCATAATAGTTAATATGCAACGCTTCAGCCAATGCAAAACCGATATCCGTACCGGCACTTCCGTGTGAACGGCTGATGCAGATAACAAGGTGATCCTTCTCTGAGAAATTCTTACTCAAAATAGAAGAATTCATATCTGCAAGATCTTCGTCCACAATATCAACTGAACCAAAGCTCATTGGCAGATTGGCAATTTCTTCAAGAATAGAATTATATTCAATCAGTAACTCACGACGTACCTGCTTATCGCGAATACTTCTTGCCATATTTCCGATGAGAGCGATCTCGCTTCGAAGCAGATGTCCCTGCGGATTGGAGGCAATCAGCATTGTCAGATTTTCAATAATACGAACCTTTTCTCCTGTAAATGTCTTTCCAAGATTTGAACCGGAAGCCTTATACACTTTCTCATCCAGTTCATAGATTTGGTTCGCCAGCTTTTTGTAAATTTCTTTGTTTTCCATAGCCTTCTACCTCCTACAAAAAGAATATCAGTGTATCAATAATGAATACCGGTATCAGAAACTTAATGGACCATAACATATATCCGAAAAAGGATGGCATTTTGATACCGTTTTCATCGGAAATAGACTTAACCATAAAGTTCGGAGCATTTCCGATATAAGTGTTGGCACCCATAAATACTGCACCACAGGAGATTGCCATAAGCATTTTGACCGTAACCGTTCCAACGGTCGTAGCGACACCTGCTGTTGCTCCAAGTGTTCCTGCTGTCGTAAGGAATACCAGATACGTTGGAGTATTGTCCAGAAAACTTGATAATGCACCAGTTGCCCAGAACATCTCAAATGGTTTGGATAAACCGAGTTCTCCACCTTTGCTCTTTAAAATCATGAGCGCCGGCTGCATGGTAATAAAAATACCGATGAACAATACCGCAACTTCTTCGATTGCCCCCCATGTAAAATGGTTCTTTGTGCGGACTTCAGACTTTGTTGTCTTAAAGGAAAGTCCTGCAGCAACAAGAATAATGATAATCTCGATCAGTGTAGGAACCGGAAGCTTCACACTCTGAAAAATCGGGATAGAGAGCACATTTCCCTGTGCATCCTGGAATGCTTTCACACTCGGAAGCACACCACTTAATACAACACCCACAACAATCATGACCATAAAAATGATATTGTGAAGACCATTGACCTTAAATGTAGTAGTAGGTTTTGAAATGTCAGGTCTCATACCAAGCGCAATATCTTTGCGGTAGGCTTTGCGGTCGATAAAATAAAAGACCGTCAATAAGATTACCATATTAAAAATCAAAATCGGAAAAAGGCGTAAACTCCACTGGAACGGAACACCTCTCATAAATCCCATCAGAAGTGGCGGATCACCGATTGGGGTCAGACATCCACCCATATTGGAAATCAGGAAAATAAAGAACACCATAATGTGACTCTTATTTCTTCTCCAAGAGTTCATCTGAATCATCGGACGTACCAGCAGCATACTCGCACCAGTTGTACCGATACAGCTTGAAAGCAGGGTACCGATGGCCAGCAATCCTGTATTCATGCGGGGCGAACCGACGAAATCTCCTTCCAAATTGATATTTCCCGAAACACAGAACAGACCAAACAATAAAACAATAAAGGACAGATAATCATTTACGATACATTCCAATACCGTTTCTACCGTCTCTCCTGCTCCATATTTTACAGCAAACGGGATTACAAATAAAAGCGACCAGAGCAATACCGCCCAGCCTTTATTCTTGTCCCACCATTCTCCCTTAACCAGCGGAAAAATAGCAATACATAATAAAAGACCGGCAAATGGTATGCACAGCCAAAGTGGTATATTTTCCATTATTCTTACCTCCTTTTAATCTCCGTTTATTTTACACCCTGGCCTGTAAAAATGTAACCCCTTTATTTGTCAGAAATTTAACAAAGTATTTATGGTTTTTTTAGCATTTTTTGTTGAAATTATTCCAATCTTTTAAAAGGTGAGCGCATTATTTTCGATCACTTTCTGATACCATCTGGCAGAGTCTTTTGGAATACGCTCGCCTGTCCGGTAATCCACATAAACCAGTCCAAATCTCTGCGTGTATCCTTCGGACCATTCAAAGTTGTCCATCAGTGACCAGTAAAAATAGCCACGAATATCCGCACCATCCTGTATGACTCTGTTAAGCTGCGCAAGATATCGTTCTTCAAAATCGATACGGCCGGCATCATGTATTTTTCCATCCAGCGAAATAACATCATTGCATGAAATACCATTTTCTGTAATATAGATTGGTTTCTGATAACGCTCATATAAAAATTTTGGTCCCCAGTACAGACATTCCGGCGTAATCGGCCATCCGGTCGCAGTCATTGGAAATCCCTGATATCTCGAAACAGTTACTGGTTTTCCATCATCTCCCATTTTTACCATCCAGCCGTTATAAATATTTTGTCCATATATATCAATTGGTTCTGAAATCAACTTCAGATCTTCCTTCGTGATATTCGGAAGCTCCTTATGAAATCTTCTGAGTGCTTCCTCCGGATAATGTCCAAGCAGCACCGGATCTGACCACCACGGAACATTCCATGTCCAGTTGTCACTCTCCGGAACACTAAACATCACCTGTCTTGCTGCTTCCACATCCTCCGCTTTGTCTGACGCCGGGTATGGAATACCACATGTTGGTGCAAAACCTACCTGCGCATCCGGTGCATACTCCCGGAGCATTTGCACGGCACGTCCATGTGCTTTTAACACATTGTGTGACATTCTTAATGTATCTGCTACGGAGCACTTATAGCCTGGCGCATGAACCCCTTGCAGATATCCCAGTCCGATAAAGCACTGTGGCTCATTGATGGTAAAGAAATGCTTTACCCGGTTGCCAAAAGTCTTAGCAATCAAAGCCGCATAATTTCCAAACCATTCCACAATTTCATCATTAAGCCAGCCCCCCTTATGATGTAATGCTAATGGAAGCTCCCAATGATATAATGTCACATATGGTTCAATATTATTTTCCAGCAGTTCATTAATCAGATCCGAATAAAACTGCAATCCTTTTTCATTTACTTTTCCAACTCCATCCGGAATCACTCTGCTCCAGTCAATGGAGAAACGATATGCCTGAATTCCCATTTGCTTCATAATCTGCACATCTTCTTTATATCTATAGAAATGGCTACATGCCACATCCGGCGTATACCCATCTTTCGTTCTTCCCGGAATATGGGAAAACTCATCCCATATGTTTTTTCCTTTTCCACTCTCCGGTGCCACACCCTCAATCTGAATGGAACTTGTTGCGGCTCCCCACATAAAATTTTCTGGAAACTTTGCCATGCTTTTCTACCTCCTGGTTTATAATTTTATACCCGTTCTTCACCATCAATTGTCTATTATAGACTTCGGATTCTTTTCCATCACAATGAAGCACCACTCTTTTTGGCTTTCCATATATTTTCCCTTTCATATCAGCCTGTATATACTTTACCTTCTTGTCTCTTTCATTGTAGCGAAATCACATTTCAATATATACAATTTTTTTACGATATATATTGTTTCTTTATGGTATATTATAGTATACTATAATACAATTCAAAGGTCAAAAGATATCATCGATGCAGACCTTAGTGTTAACAAAGAAAGGGCTTACACATGGGTATTGAAAGAGAATTGAGCTACCGAATGTTCCACCAGCGTGAAGAACTGATTGAACATGTCGGATACGAAGAAGAAGCACGCCTTTATTTTGCTGTTGCTACCGGAGATATTTCTTTAGTAAAAGAATATGCACAAAATTATATGAAACCAGATGCTTCCGGAAATGAAAAAAACGGGATTCTCTCCAGAGATCCTCTTCAGAATACCAAATACCATTTTGTCATTTTCACAGCCTTAATCACAAGACTGTGTGTAGAATACGGCATGATTCGTGAAGAAGCTTATACGATCAGTGACTTGTACATCAATAAAATGGATGTCTGCAATAACTCACAGAAAATTCTTTATCTACAGGGAGAAATGTTACTGGACTTTACAACGAGAATGGCAGCATTGGAGAAAAAAGCGAACTATCCGATTCCTATTGCACAGGCGATTGATTACATCAACAACCATCTTCAGGAACCACTGTCTTTAAATAAGATAGCCTCGATTCTTGGACTTACCCCATCCTATCTGTCATACCTGTTCAAAAAGGAAACCGGCACAACAATAAAAAAATATATTCTTGAGAAAAAGCTGAAAGCTGCTGAAACCATGCTCCTGTACTCGGATATGAGTTCATCGGATATTGCAGGATATTTTAACTTTGCCTCACAAAGTTACTTTATTTCATGTTTCAAAAAAGCGACCGGGCAAACGCCACTGGAATACCGGCAGCATCATTATCAGACTTATACAAAGCCTGTACACAATTCCCCGGAAACCCTATAGTCAACTTTTTTGCACATGAAGAGAAGCCAACCCTTCCGGGATGGCTTCTCTTCGAGGAGTTTAGTTATGAAAATGTTTATTAAATAAAAAGGGAATAATGTAAAGGAATGATTTCCGTTTACAAGGTATAGTATATGCACAAATTGTGTCCTTAATATGTACGATTTCAAAAACATTTCTAAAATTCTCTCCAAAAAATTTAGATTTTTTTTAGATTTTTCCTCTTTACAAGCTTTTCTTATTCCAAATGCATCAAAATATGGTGCGACCATTTATTGTGCAGGCTCGGATATGATTGGAAGAAGTTCCAGCACTCCATTTGCTGCTGTCTCGATAGCATCCAGTTCATCCATAAAATCTTCCTCTGAATAATTCTTTGGATGTTTTGTCATATCGCCAGCAGCTGTAACAATATCTCCAACCGCATTCAATGTATCAACGACATCTGCGTCCTGGTCCCAGCCGTTTGCAATTGCCAAATCACAGGCAGATGTATACATCAGTGCAAGCTCTGCATATGTTGTAGCTACATATTCAGCCGCTGTCATAGATTTTTTAACTGTTACCTTTGTTTTTGCCTGATAAGTTTTCTTGCCAACTTTTATCGTCACAACAATGTCTGTCTTTCCAGGTTTCTTTGCAGTTACAACACCCTTTTTATTCACAGATGCAACGGACGATTTCTTTGATTTATAAGAAATCTTTGCATTATCCGGCTCATCGTATACATTTAATGTAAATTTTTCTCCCTTAGCCAACATATACGATTTGACTACCATTGGTTTGGAAGCGGCATACACCGGTACGGTTACAAGAGAACTTGTAAGTAGCACAGCAACTGCAACCATGAGTGTTAAGATTCGTTTTGTCCATGTCATTTTCTTTTTTTCCATATGCGTTACTCCTTTTCGTTTTGTATTTTGATAGATTTATTATACTGTTTTTTCTACTGTATTCGAAAGAATGGCGCGAATGGTTCATATATGGCGTGAGTTGTCAGTGGTGATTTTTCTATGGATGAACATTGTTTTATTATGTGGATTATTTTATAATGGAAATATAACATAGGATATAAGGTGAATGACTTATGAAAATCGCAGTATGTGATGATGATATCCAATGCATCGCAAAAGTATGTGCCCTGTTGGAGCAATGGGCGCAACAACAAAAAATTGCTCTCACACTCTATCATTTTTCCGATGGAGACGAGCTGCTCCGCGCACGTCAGAAGCACTGCATGGATCTGATTATTTTAGATATTATGATGCCGCTCTTAAGCGGTTTAGATACAGCAAAAGAACTACGTAACAATGATGACCATACACCGATTATCTTTTTAACTTCATCGAAAGAATATGCCATCGATTCCTATGAAGTTCATGCGCTGCATTATCTGTTAAAGCCTGTTTCAAAAGAACAGTTATTTGATACCATGAACTATTTTTTAGAAGTGTCCAGACAATCGGAACAATATTTTTCTGCCCAGACAGCAAACGGATTTTGTAAACTTCGCATTTCTGATATTGAATATCTGGAAGCCATGAACAAACAGGTGAACGTGCATATGACAAACAGTTCTGTGATAAAAATACATGAACAGTTCTCCAAATGTGAACAATTTTTCACACCGGAGATTGGCTTTTTCAAATGTCACAGAAGCTATATTGTGCATATGCGCCACATCGAACAGTTTACAAAAAATTCAATCATCACCTGTCATCAGGTGACAATCCCTGTTTCAAGGAACAACTCTGCAGCCTTTAAAGATGCTTATTTTAACTATATGTTCGAGGCTTAAAAGCGGAAGATGCCTACTTATGACCATTTTTGAAAATTCATGTACTTTGAAGTAATCTTCTGCACAAAGCAATCTTCGTATCATCTGCAAGACTGTTTTGAAACACAATATTCCCAACGTGCTCTTCTTCCCGAAGCAGTCCCTTTTCGTCCAGTCTGCGTCGCATTTCGCGGGCGGTTCCTTCTCCTCCGTCAAATATCTGCACCTTACTGCCTAACACTTTTTGAATCTGTTTTCTTGCGAATGGATAATGTGTGCATCCAAGTACTGCCGCATCAATCTGATTGTTGCGGTAAGAATAAAGCAAATCTTCCAGATACCGGCAAAGATCCTCCCCGTCAAGATCTCCTCTCTCTACAAAATCCATAAGCCCCGGACATGGAAGTGGAATAATCGTAGCCTTGTCCTCATATTTTGCAATCAGATTATGCAGTTTTTCCTCGTGGATTGTCATAGGTGTTGCCATCACAAGTACGCGCGGATGATCCATACATAATACTGCCGGTTTAACTGCGGGCTCAATGCCAACAATCGGAATATATGGATACATTTCCCGCAAAACTCGTACTGCTGCGCTTGTCGCCGTATTACATGCAACAACCAGCCCTTTTGCTCCCTGATCAAACAAACGAGTCGCACAGGCAATCGTAAGCTTTCTTACTTCTTCCTTCGTTTTCACACCATATGGTGCATTTTTCGAATCTCCAAAATATATGAAATCTTCTTTTGGCATAATTTTTGTAAGTTCACGCAGTACACTGATTCCACCCACACCAGAATCAAATACTGCTATTGGCTGTTTTTTTTCTATATGATACATTACCTGTATGCTTCCTTTCTATTAGTAAGGTAAAACTTTTAATCAAATAAAATGTATGTTATAATGATTACAATCATTTAACAGTCGGAGGAAACTGTATGGCAGTAGAAGAAGGCCTTTTTGGCAAATACAAACAATGTGAATTTTGTGGACGCCCGCTTCCCAAGAATTACGAAGGTGAGCTGTGTCCCCGCTGTAAAGATAATCAATTATTCAACGAGGTAAAACATTTCATTCGCTCCAACAATGTAAATGAATATGAAGTTGCTGCCCATTTTGGTATTCCTCTCAAACAGGTCAAGGAATGGATTCGCGATGGCCGTATTGAATACCGTACAAAAAATGCAGCATCCAACGTATCTGCTTTACACTGTCAGCGGTGCGGTGCTCCCATCACATTCGGAACTCTTTGTCCAAAGTGCTTAAAGGTTTTGAATCAGCAGGGTTCTTCTGCTACGCTTTCCAAAAAACATAATATGGGTAGTGATTCCCGTATGCACTATCTTGACAACGAGAATTAATACTATTATATCCGAACAACCAAAGATGCACAACAGAAAGTCTGTTGTGCATCTTTTTCTATCCTTATTAATTCCTTTGCAACTTAAGCCTGTCTACGAATGACTTTCTGCGCATATTTTACCTGAACCGCATCCAGATATTTATCATCCGGCTCAAATTTGATCAGATAGGTATTGCCTTCTTTCTGAACGACCATTTCATAATAAGGCTGATCTTTTATCTTCGAAGTATAATCAAGAACTTTCACAGTGTTATCTGTTTCGTATCGATAGACACTGCGGTCCCCCGCCGGTGCAATCTGTGAAACCTCATCCATCGAATATACGACCAGTCTCTTGCGGCGGCTCTTGTTCATGATCTTCGCGAAACGAACCTCTCCATCAAAATAGGAGCACTCATATTCTTTGTTTGAACGAAATGTAATAAAATAAAACAATACTCCAAAAATCAGTGTCATAAAAATCATCAGCGGGCTATAACAGGCCAATACCAATGATACAATTGTAATCACCAGTGACAAAATGGATAAAAATACTTTTGTCGTAGTTTTGTGAACCGGTGTCAGTACATATACCTCTAACATTTTTTATCTCCTTTAACATGTATTATATACATTATACATTAAATTTCCTGTTATTTCTATAATATTATACTTTTTAATAATCTTGTATGGATTTTTTGCCATTCAAACGATACAATAGATTTATATTTTTCGTTTAATTTCGGGAGGGGAATATGAATTATCATTTAACAGACAAACAGTTATCTGGTTTTACCGATAACATTCGCCGGGAATGGGCGATGACTAACGGCATCGGAGGATATGCAGGCGGTTCCATCATTGGTGCCTGTAACCGTACGCATCAGGGATATCTGATTGCCAGCCTGCATCCACCGGTAGAACGCTACCTGGTCTTTTCCAAGACAAATGAATCCATTATACAAAATAAAGACGTGTATAACCTTGAAACTTCCCAGCACGCTGGTGCTGTCATATCCAAATCAACTGTTTCCGCACACGATATACCAGATGTATATCAACAGGAAGATACGGTTTTTGTAGCATCCGATTTTGAACAACGTCAACCTGTTTATACACAGGGTCAGCGCTATCTGACCGATTTCAATTATGATGGTACTGTAACTTTTACCTACAAAGCCGGAAGTGTATATCTGGAAAAACATATCGCACTTGTCCAGAATGAAAATACAGTTGCAATTGCTTACAGCATTTCCAATGCCGGACCACAGGCTTTCCTTCGTATTACGCCGCTTATGAATTTCCGTGAACACAGCAACAATTCCACGCGGGATTCCTTACGATTGAGTGCAAAAAAGAATGCATATGGTGGATTCACCCTGACACCTGCTTCACAACCAGATATACAGATTGTACTTTCCTGCAGTAAGAGTACCTTGCGTAAACGTGAACATGTTTACGATGATAATATGCAATATCAGACTGAAGTGGATAATGAGTCCCCGGGACTCGATACACATTACTGTCCATACGATATTTCTGTTATGATTCCAGCCAAATCAACCGTGCAGTTCTCTATTGTGTGCAGCGTAATAAAAACCGGAAATACCTTTGAATATCCGGCAGCAGCAGATACCGCTCATAGGCTTGTTCATCAAAAAGAAAAATATCTCGAGCATTTGATCAACCTTGCCGGATATAAGCAAGATTTCTTTGCCAACACACTTGTTGTAGCGGCTGATCAGTTTCTCGTCCGACGGGATTCTACCGGCCTGAAAACAGTTCTCGCCGGACTTCCATGGTTCACCGACTGGGGCAGAGACACCATGATTGCCTTTTCCGGCCTGACGCTTTCAACCAAACGTTTTACGGAAGCACGGGAAATCCTTGTTACTTTTGCAAAATATATCCATAACGGGCTTGTGCCAAATATGTTTCCGGATAACGGACAGGCGCCTTTATACAATACCGCAGATGCATCTCTATGGTACTTTTATGCTGTCCACCAGTATCTGCAATACACAAAAACGCCAGAAGATTATTCTTTTATCCAAAAAGAAATTTATCCTGCATTGAAACAGATCATTTCTGCCTACAAAGAAGGCACCGATTTTTCAATCTATATGGATTCTGATGGTCTGATCCATGCCGGAAGTGGAATCGATCAGGTCACCTGGATGGATGTGCGTGTTGGTGACTGGGTTGTCACACCGCGCCACGGCAAGCCGGTAGAGATCAATGCTCTGTGGTATAATGCTCTGCGGGTAATGTCTGAACTGGCAAAATGTTTTGATGAAGAAAACCCTTATGAAGAATTGGCACAAAAAGTCGCACCATCTTTTGTGTACGAATTCTGGAATGAAGAAAAGCAATGTCTGTACGATGTCGTGGACAATGATCTCAAAGATGACAGCATACGTCCAAACCAGATTTATGCTGTTTCACTGCCATATACCATGCTTCCGGAAGACAAGGCCAAAGCCGTGGTTGCAACAGTGGAACGCGAACTTGTTGCCGGTCCTGGACTTCGTTCTCTTTCAAGGGATCACAAAGATTATCATCCAATCTACTGTGGTTCCCTTCCAAAGAGAGACGCCGCTTACCATCAGGGTACTGTTTGGGGCTATCTGATGGGTGGTTTTATTACCGCTTATACCAAAGTACACCATCACTCGGAAGAATCACTCCTTCAGGCAAGAAATTACCTCAAGCCGGTACAGGAACAGTTTTATGATGGATGTATTGGTTCCATCTCTGAAATTTTTGATGGAGATGCACCACATCACTGCCGCGGCTGCTATGCACAGGCCTGGAGCGTAGGTGAAGTTCTTCGCTGCTATACGGAAGATATTCTTCCGTTTTCCTAAAAATCTTTTAACTTGGACTTCAGCCAGGCGATAGATGTCAAGTCTTCTTTTTGGAAGACTTGACATATTCTAAAACTTTTTTAATAAATTTAATATTTTATCTTGACAATTGCTGTATCATTATGTAAAATATCAAATGTTCCGTGTGAGTGAAACATGCCTGGTTAGCTCAGTTGGTAGAGCAGAGGACTGAAAATCCTCGTGTCTCTGGTTCGATTCCGGAACCAGGCATTTCATGATTTTCATGATAATATATGCGGGTGTAGTTCAATGGTAGAACACCAGCCTTCCAAGCTGGATACGTGGGTTCGATTCCCATCACCCGCTCTTTCAAGAAACCATTTATGGTTTCTTTTTTATTTTCAAACTTGCTTTTGCTGTACAGGGGATTTCAAAGGAACTTTCCAGCAAAAAAAGCATCGATTAAAATCTTTCGGTTCTAATCGATGCTTTCTTTTATTTATCCATGTATGATATTAGAATAAATCAACGGATCCTGTGAACTTATCATTAATCACATAATATGCTTTATAATCTTCTGGCTTTATGTAAATATTTAAAGTCTTGATGCATCCTGCTCTATGGCCTTCTGCAACAAACTGAGCCTTAACCTTGTCCTCAAGATTTGCAACACTTGCTGCATTTCCCTGGAACTCGACGATAAACTCGGTCTTTGCCGGCTCCTTAACCGTTTTCTTTGCGGCTTTCTTAACAGTTGTCTTTGCTTTCTCTACCTTCTTTGCGGCAGTCTCAGCCTTTGCCTCTGCCTTCTTTGCTACGGTCTCGGCTTTTTCCTCTACCTTCTTTGCTGTTGTCTCAGCGGCAGCTTCAGCTTTCTTTACAGTAGTTTCAGCTACAGTCTCAACTTTCTTAGCAGCGTCTTTTACAGACTCCTTTACTTCAGCCTTTACGTCTGGAGCCTTTGTTAATTTTACATCTGTACTTGCCTTGTTTACTTTTTTGTTCTGCATAATGCTTTCCTCCTAAATGAACAATTACTCACAAACTAAAAACTTCTCCATTGCAACTAGTGCTTCCTGCTCATCAGATCCTTCTGTCACAATATCAACTGACATTCCATCTGACGGATTGAAAGCCATAATTCCCATAATGCTTTTTGCATTGATGCGTCGATTATCACTTTCTAATGTAATATCACTGTCAAACTTACATGCAACCTGAACAAGTTCAGCAATTGGATTCTCGTGCTCCTTTGCCACATTAGAAACAATTACATTTTTCTTACTCATACGCTCTCCCTTTCTTACATGTATAACACACAAAAAAAATATATATCACTTCCAAAATATTTGCAAGGTATCAACTGTATTTCTGTTAAAGTTTCACGAATCCCCTATAAAACCTCTGGTTGAATTGGTTATTTTTACAATAGTTATCTTTCCAGATATGTGAAGAATATATTTCCTGCATCCGAAAACCATTTATCTGCTTCATCGAAACTTTTCGATTTTGTTGTATGTGTTGCCGGGTCATAATAATAAATATGACTTGCAGAATATCCGGTTACAAGAACTGCACTGTTATTTCCTGTCATCGCAAATACCGGACTTCCCTCACTCACATAAAAGATAATTTCATCCACACTGCAGCCGGATACATCCAGCACCACGGCATCCTTTATTTCGTCTTCAATTACCTGTTTTGGTGTTGCACCGGCGTCAATCAATGTTTTTACACTGACATCATTTCCATGATATGTGAGCATTGCACTCACTGCCTGCACCACGGAAGAAGCATTTTTGTCTGCCTCATTTACCTTTATGTTTGCAAACGCATTCCTTGCAGCTTTGCGGGCCCGCATCCATATATACTGCTGCTGGCTGTCCACAACTACACCAAGATTCTCATTTGCACAGATAATCGCATCCGAAATGTTATCCGTTGCAAGTACCACATCACCTTTTTCATATACATAAAAGCGTTCGTTCTTGTCATTTTGATCAAAGGTCAATGTCCTTGGTTTTTCCAGCAACACTGATTTGGACGTGATCATTTTAATGCTCGAAGCCTTTAATGTTGCTTTCATTACCAGCTGATACTGTGTCTGCTTAATGTCTGTAGCAGTCTGTCCTACTGAGATTTTTGTCTCTGTATCCGCCGCACGATTCATAATAGAATCCACGCCTGCACTTGTATAGCGTCCATTCCTTTTTTTCATAAGCTGAATGGTAATGGTATAATCCTGCACACTGATAGATTCTACTTTTCCAGATTTCGGTTTGTAGTTCTTCACAATCTCATGACTGTCCTGCGAAGTTGACATAATTTTCAAATAATTCATTGGGAAGACAGTATTTCCGGCAGTTTCCACATTTACATTATTTTTCTTTGCAACACCATAGATAAAATCATTGTTGATAAATCCAAGCGGCTGCAAGTACATGTCCTCACTCTCTTTTATGTCATATACAGATTCATCCTGTAAATTCATCAAATGGATCGTCGTGCTTGAATATTCCTGATTTGCCTCTACCCAGGCAATGTACTGATTGGACTGCGAAATCTGATAGCAACTTTCTTTCAGTCCCTCAACGATGACTTTTTCCTTTAATGTCGTCAAATTGATACGGTACAGTTTTTCATCCATAAAGAGATATAAATTACCTTTGTCATTTACGTACATCAGCTGCCCCATTTCGGCCTTTAGAATCTCATAAGACTGTGTGGATGGAATAAATACTTCCTCCTCCATCGTCTGAACCAGTCCATCATAGTGGTATACAGCTGTGCCGACCTGTCCTTCGTGATCCCCACGATTCATATATCCATAAACCACAAAGTCCACACTGCCAGCCTCATCCACACGTACAATTTTGATATCATGCTGATCCCAATCATCCCGGATATCCGTACCTTCCGAATCACGAAAACTGAACACCTGCACGATTTTCTTGTTAATTCGGTCAAAACACCACAGTTCGCCTTCTTGAACAAATGCAACTACCGTGCCTGTCTCATTCATAGCATATTCAATCAGTCCGTCTCTTATTCCAAGCTGTATACTGCTTCCGTCGGAAATAAAATTATTCTCTCCACGGAAAATCTGGTTGACCGTGCGCTCAAAATTCAGGACATACATGCGGCTGCTTGTCATACGCAGACGATAATATTCTTCTACGTCATAATATTCCGTCTCACCTTTACCATTTACATAAGATGCCACATAAGAAATCGTAACAACATTATAAGAAGTATTGATTTCTTTAATAGAAGCAACTGTCTCACCAATTTGTTTTGGTTTCAAATCAGCCCAGGTAATCTGTTTTAATGTACAGGTCAGATCTACATAATGAAGCGTCGTCGCATCTCCGGTGGCCGCATCCATATACTTCGGAATAAAAGTATCCGCATCATCCCGGAACGTGTAGTCATGAAACTGCAACGCAAAATCAACACATTCCTTTGCATAACTGTCATTTGTCTGCATAAGTCTGGTATAATAATAAATTTCCTGATTGTCAGACTGTAACGTTACAATCAATATATATTCCTGATCTTCATCCAGAATATTCTGAATCATAAGGTCTGCCGTTACCTTATTCCCAGATGTTTTGTAATCGGTCACATTGCTTTTTGCTACAAGTCTTTGTCCATCCATACTGCGAATTTCAAATCGCATGGCATCGATTTTTTTCCCATACGTATGAACAATAACCGGAAGAATACGTGTATCGTCCACAGGTGTAATGGAATCCCGCATCTGTGTGACATCCATCTTGTCGACATACCCATGCAATTCATTAATTTGATTGTCTCCCTGCTGGAAATATATCACCGGCAGTGTTGCCTTTGCCATTGTCGTAGTCATATCACGGTTATCTTTATTTGTTGTTATGCTAAATATAATAATCGCCACGAAAAAAAGTGCTACAAGCACAATCGGTTTAATTACTTTCTTATTCATTGATCTATCTTTCCTTTACAGTGCAAGGCACGCCTTGCACTGTCTCTATTGTATTTATTACCACCAACGTCTGCAACGGCGATGATGACAACGTCTACGGTATAATTCTGTTCCAAACAATACACCTACCATACTGCAAAGCCAGTCATCTCTGCAATCCTTATGCAAAGGTCTGTGTTGCTGCCCCGCAAGCGCCATCGGTACCATCTCAAAATAAGATGGAACCGCCTGACTATGCTCCCCCTGCTGCTCTATTAATTTCTGATACAGCCGGTCAATTTCCATCTGGATCATCATCCGATCCGGTTCTTCATCATAAATTCTGCTTCCTTCATAGGCAAGTTCATCCAGTCGTTCTTCCACAAGTTTCATGATATCTTTTGTCTTTTCCGGATAGTAATTTTTCATTCGCTCGATATCCTTCTCATATTCCATCTCCGTCAGATACATATTCTGCATCGGGTATGTCATATAAAATGGAATTTTTGGATACAAATCACCGCTATAATCCACAGGCACGCTCCAATTTCTCATCAATATAGCATATGCGGCTGCATACTCTGCGGTTACTTTCTTCTATTCCATCGGGAAATCTTCTGGGTCATCTCCCGTCACAAATTCAGAACTTACATAACCTTCCGTTCCATTATAAGAAACCTTCAGCCACTCTCCCTCATCACTCAGCACTTCCAACTGCGCTTCTGCATCCAATACCGATACAATCTGACAGTCTGTATTCGGCTCACTTCGAAGATTCACACCAGTGGTTGTCCATACATAAACAGTATCATTCTGTGTTCCCTGCGCATCATCAGAGACTGGTGGAAGTTCCGGATTTACAGTTGCCGGTTCCATGCTTTCTGTCTGTTGCGTCTGCGTATCCAACTTGTTATCCCCACGATGACTGTTGATCAGCGAGACTACTCCGATAATAATCGCGATCAATGCAACACACATTGCCGCGAAAATAATTCTGGCAATAATAACGTCTTTTCTGTGACTTTTCTTCATACGTTCTTCTCCTTTCAGTTCCCCTCATGCAATTAGTTTCTGCATATAATTTTTGTTTTCTTCGGATCTATTTTGTCCTTTTCCAGAATCAATTCATCAATATGATCCGCCGTAATTGTTCCACCGGACGGGTTCATCACACTGTTGATATTGCTTGTAATTTCTGCATCCACTGTGGAATACTCAAATGCAAGCGTTGTATTGATCAGCTTACAGTTTTTCATTACGAGGTTGTCAATATAGCACATTCCCTGCAAACTTTCAATGGTACAGTTTACCAAAGTCAGGTTCTTCGCATTCCAACCGAGATATTCTCCGGAGATGAAGGAATCATACACCGTCACGTTGTCGGTATTCCAGAAAGCATCCTTCGAAAGCATCCGCGCATTATGGATTTCCATATTGCATACCCCATCAAATGAATAATTGCCGACTAATTCAAAATGATCTAATTTCATATTTTGGCAGTTCATCGCAAAATAATCGCCCTTCGCGACCACATGATCCATTTCTACATTACTGCAATTCCATAAAGTTTCCTGCGCATCCGGGAAATTTACATGGGTAAGTTTGACCCCATCGCATCGTCTGAAGTTCTTCGGTGCCTCGATAATCGTATCTTTCACTTCAATATCATTGGTATACCATACGCCGGCTCTGGCCATATCAAACCATGTACATTGCTCTGCACGCACATGATTGCAGTACCAAAGCGGATACTTCCACCGAAACAGGCAGTCATGCAGTTCTATATTTTCGCTTTCTTTCAGCGGTGACTCCCCTTCGGCAAATACACTATCATATATTGCAAGATCTTTTGACATAAAAAGTGCTCTCTCTCCTGTCAAATACTCCTGCTGAATCACCTTTTTTTCCATTTTTAATCCTCTTTCGTATTAAGCTTTACACTATCCTATTCTAACACGTAATTTCTTTAATAACAAATACTGTTTTATTCTAGCATCAATTCTTCCACAGTAACAAATTCATAGCCCTGTTTCTGCAGTGTATCAATGATTGTAAAAGCTGCTGAAACCGAGGATTCGGATGCATCATGGAGCAAAATAATACTCCCATTCGGGATTTTTTGCAATACCCTCTGCACAACTGTATCTGCATCTTTTGTTGCCCAGTCTAACGGGTCAATGTCCCACAATACCTCGATCATTGGCAATTCCTGATCCAGTTCTTTTTTCCAGCATCCATAGGGTGGCCGGATATAACCGGTATATTCGCCCGTCACATCATAAATTGCCTGCTGTGTTTTTTCCACCTGTTCCAGTGCCGCCGCATCTCCGATCTGCCCAAAATTTACATGCTGGTAAGAATGTACGCCTATCATATGACCATCGTCATATGTTGCTTTTAGTATGTCCGGATAACGCTCTACTTCTTCACCCAATACAAAAAACGTGGCTTTTACACCACGTTTCTTTAGTCCTTTCAATAATTTCATTGTATAATCAGGATTCGGTCCATCATCGAATGTAATTGCAATCTGCTTACTTTCCTCCGCCGCTGTCGATAAAGTTTCTATCATATGATCTTTTCCATAAAAAGAATTCATAATCATTCCAAAAAGCCATCCCAGCATAAATGCCAAAAGCAAAAATAATATTTTACATCCAATGCGCTTTACCAGATTTTTATATTTCATACATCACTACACACGCTTTCAATATCTCTATATACTATGCGTCTGTGTAAATGATTACCACTGAATATTGAGGCTTTCGATATATGCACAAAGTTCATCCGACATCTCTTCAGCCTCCGGGATTCTCTGATGTCCCGGTGTACCTTTACCATTTCGCGTAAAGAGATGATGGGTAATCTTTTCATCCTGGAGGCTGCTGCATACTTCCTCGATTGCAGCATCCCAGCTGGCATCATGCCACAACAAAGTCGTAATACAGACAATATGCGCCTGTGGATATGTGCTGCGCAGTTTGCGCAAAAATGCTTCATAATGTTTCTTCCAATTCCGGGCCTTTGCACCATCCGGATCTTCTTTCATATAATCTTCCGGATGATTGTCATTCTGACCGATTGCAACAATCACAAGCTGCGGACGATACAAAGAAAAATCCCAGTTAGTTGCAGGGCCAAACTGCGGATTATAATGGACTTTATCCCAAGCAGTCTCCATGCCGATATAGTCCGGCGCATTAAACCATCCCGTGTTATCGAGCAGAGCGATTCCCCCCTGTGCAATATCGTGAATCTGTGCTCCGAGCTTTCTGGCTGTCATCCAACTGTAAGAATACCAGCTATTGGAATACTCACCGTTGTGTTCCGGATCTTCTTTTCCCACATAATCCACAGCTTCGGAAACCTCTCCTGCCGAAACCGAATCCCCATATACTTCGATGCGACGATTCGGTTTTTCCGGTGGTGGAAGCAAAACACTTCCACGAGACAGTTCCAATGCTTCAAGAACCATCTCATGGCAGCTGTCCATACGCTTAAAAATCATAATTTCATGATCCGCATCTTCCGCTTCATCCAGCAATCGCAACACTGTTTCTCCTGTATCGTTTAACGGAAAACATTTTTGCTGACCATCAATGATTGCACCCACACTGTTCTGCCAGTACGCACGACGATTGCTTACCGTTAAAACTGCAGCTTTTCCATGAAAACGGAACTGTAGGGATGTAGCCGGAAATACAAATTCCGGTTTCTTCGGATTCCGCATATCCACACGGCCTGTATAAGACAGTTCCGGTGCATCTAAAAATACATTCATTATGTTTACCTCTTTCATAATTATAATTTCTTATGCAACCGTTGATGCGATAATTTCCATATTACCTTCGAATTTTACTTCGCCATATCCGGCCGGAATAATAAAATGAGAACCTTTCTTGATCTCCTGTCCGTCGATGGTTCCGTTTCCTTCTACCACACTCATAATTAAAAACGGCGCATTCTCACAAACAGTTGCAGTTCCATCTACATCGAGTTTGAATACTTTATAGTACTGGCACTCGATCAGTTGCTGCATCTCATTCTTTTTGCCTTCGCCAACATGAATCACACTGTCTTCCACTGGTTTTGCAGGAACAGTAATCACATCAAGACTCTGCTTTACATGCAGCTGACGTGGCTGTCCGTTGCTGAGGCGATCATAATCATATACACGATAAGTAATATCACTGTTCTGCTGTGTCTCCAAAATAGTCAGACCACCTTTGATTGCATGAACGGTACCCGGATCAATCTGAATAAAATCCCCCTTCTTTACAGGGATCTCACGAATCAGATCTGACCAGCGTTTGTTATTTACCATATCTTCTAACTCTTCTTTTGTCTTTGCATTATGCCCAATGACAAGTGTTGCATTCTCCGGGCAGTCCAGAATATACCAGCATTCCATCTTACCAAAAGAGCCATTCTCATGTTCTGCAGCATAAGCGTCATCCGGATGTACCTGAATACTTAAATCATCTTTTGCATCAATGATCTTGACAAGAAGTGGAAAACGCTGACCATCAATTCCTCCAAACACTTCACGATGCTCTTTCCAGAGTGTTGCAAGTGTCTTGCCCGCATAAGTTCCGTTTTTAATCGTACAGTCACCATTGTCATGTGCTGCAATTCCCCAACACTCTCCAATATCATCACCCTGAATATCATAACCATATTCTTCGCGGAGTTTTGTTCCACCCCAGATATTGTGGGTGAATACAGGATTTAAAAATAAAATTTCTTTGCTCATTTTACACTCCAATCATTTTCTACATTTACTTTGTTGCAAGAAGCGAGACAAGATAAAATGCATTTTTCTTTTCCTCTGCTTCTTCTACAATTTCAATTTCTACGATATGTTCTCTCAATGGTCCATGCTCTGTAATTGTCTCCAATTCCAGCATATTTCCCCATCCACCTGGGAAATTACCATCCAGCAGACGTGCCTTTGACTCATCTCCATCAATCACAATACGCGCCACCGGTGCGCCACAGTTGACAGCCTTCCGGTACTGAACAGAAATTCCTGTGGCTTCAATTGTGAATTTTATTTTATCACCTTTGTCACTTGCATACCAACCACGTTTAAAAATATCTGTAATATTTCCCTGTGGCTCCTGATCCGAAATAAATCCATCCATACGTGGCTTGCAATTGTAATTCTGGTAGCGCACAGATTTTTCATAGGTATTCAGTGTCAGCGGTCTTGGGAAATTCTGCTCCGGCTGTTCTGACTGATCAACTTCTGCAAGTACTTTTTCCAAAAAATACGTAATTACTGAAGCAACCAATTCATGTCCCAGATCGTTTGGATGCAGATCATCTTCAGTTATCATGCGATTTTCAATCTGCCCAGATAAAATTTCCGGATAAATCGTGCTCTGCATGCTGACACAAGGAAGCTGATAATGACGTCCTATTTTTGCATGCTGCACCTGCGCATTCGAACCACTGTCATAATACACATTATGTACAAGTAACACCGCTGGTTTCTCATCTGCCAGATAGACACGCCGAACCACACCTTCATAGGTTTCACAAAAATGTTCTGTACTAAGATCATTCACCGAAAACTCTGTAATCACAAAATCCGGATGGGAACTAAGCAGATCATCCTCGACACGAGCCACACCAAACTGCGAATTGGTTCCTCCGATTCCCGCATTGATATATACAAATTTTGATTGTGGAAACGTCTTGCACCACCAGGAATACACACGATAAGCGTAACACAGATTTGGCTGACTTGCCAGACTTCCCTGTGTGATCGATCCACCCAAAAATCCCAGTGTGATTGTCTCTCCTTTTTGTGCACGTTTCATCAACTTTTTCAACCGTGTCAAATTTCCACGATTGGTAATTCCATTTTCCCGATTGATTTTATACTCCATATCTTTCCTCTTTCCGCATTCTTTTCCTTTCTCCTGTACACACTGTCCGTCGGCTAATGTATACACAAATTCCTTAAACTTAAGAAAACATTGGCAAAGGAGATTGCCAATGTTCTCAATAATTCAAAGGGAGGGTTCCCGACAGGCAGCCATGCTGCCCGCAGGAAGTTAAAGAAAAAGAAACTAACTATCTTCTGCCAATCTCAGTATCTGTTTCTGAGACGACACTGTTTGACTTAATATAATCTACAATCTCGTCTAACTTTGTGAATGCAAGACCTACATAGCTGTCTGCAGCTCCGTAGTAAATTGCAATCTTGCCAGACTCACTATCGTGAATGGTTGCACATGGGAAGCATACGTTCGGTACGAATCCACGCTCCTCATACCACTCTTCCGGAGTGAGAAGGAAATTCTCACAACGATATTTAACAATTGATGGATTATCAATATCGAGAATTGCTCCACCAATAGAGTAAACATATCCGTTACATGTTCCACTAACACCGTGGTAGAACAGTAACCAACCTTCTGATGTCTCAATTGGAGCAGCTCCGCCACCAATCTTAAGAGACTCCCACCACTCTGAGCCTTTGCCCATTACGTGTCTGTGCTTGCCCCAGTATACCAGATCCGGGCTCTCACTTACGAAGATATCACCGAATGGTGTATGTCCACTATCGGATGGACGGGAAAGCATCATAAAGTTTCCATTGATCTTTCTTGGGAACAGTACTGCATTACGGTTAAATGGGAGGAATGGATTCTCAATTCTTGTGAATGTCTTGAAATCCTGTGTCTTTGCCATACCGATTGCTGCTCCGTAGAAATCCTGACACCAGATAATGTAATATGTGTCTTCTACTTTTACTAATCTAGGATCATATGCATATACCGGCATGAATGGCTCACCATTCTCATCTACGAAAGGAATCTTGTTCTCTTCGAAATTCCAGTGAATTGCATCTTTACTTCTTCCAAGATAAATATATGGGATACCGTTTACCTGCTCGCCACGGAACACTCCAATAAACTCATCACCATATGGCATAACTGCACTGTTAAAAATACGTGCAACACCCTTTACCGGATTTCTTCCGATGATCGGGTTCTCTGTATATCTCCAGATCGGAGCATCTTTGATGCCTTCCGGCTTCTCCTGCCAAGGTACATTTGGTACTGGTGGAGTCAGCATTTTTACATTACTCATAATTATCCTCCTATTATTTGCTCTCTTTTGCAAGGAACTCTAAGTTTTTCTTAATTAATTCACATCTCTGTGCAACACATTCCACACTTCTTCCCGGATCCTGTGGTGTATTGAATACATAATCGATCAGGCGATCGATTGTAGTTGTTGCAACGTGCATTCTTGTATCACTTGAAGCATAGTAAATAAATACTTCATTGTTATCATTTACAATTGCACCATTTGTAAATACTACGTTAGATACATCACCAACGCGCTCTTCACCCCTTGGTCCGATCAGCAGTCCGGATGGCTCTGCGATTACCTTGGAAGGATCATTTAAGTCTGTTGCAAATGCATAAATTACATAACGAAGACCTGCTGCTGTATTTCTTACACCATGTGCAATATGAATCCAGCCCTTGTCAGTCTTGATTGGGGTAGCACCAGCACCATTCTTTGCTTCTGTAATTGTGTGGTACTTACGAAGACTGGTCATCTTCTCCTCATCGATCACTGCATGTGTAATATCTTCACACAATCCGAAGCCGATTCCTCCGCCGCTTCCTGTCTCAATGAAGTCATCCATTGGACGTGTATAGAACGCATACTTTCCATCAACAAATTCCGGATGAAGAACTACGTTTCTCTGCTGTGGGGAACGAAGTGTTGTGAGATTATCAAGTCTCTCCCAATGCTTCAGATCCTTGGTACGAACGATTCCGGCAGCAGCTACAGCAGCTGACAGATCATTTACACTTGTATCTTTGCTTTCTGAACAGAACACACCATAGATATATCCATCTTCGTGCTGTGTCAGACGCATATCATATACGTTTGTCTCTTCTGGACATACATCATCCAGCAAAATCGGGTAATCCCAGAAACGGAATCCATCAATTCCATTATCACTCTCTGCAACACCGAAGAAAGATTTACGATCATTGCCTTCGATTCTGGCTACCAGATAATACTTGCCATTTAAATAAATAGCACCAGAATTCATTACTGCGTTGATTCCAAGACGTTCCATAAAGAAAGGGTTCGTCTCTGGATTTAAATCATATCTCCAGGTAAGTGGAATCATATCTCTTGTAAGAACTGGATTCACATAACGGTCAAATACACCGTTATAGAAATCGCTTTTTTCATTTTTACGTGAAAGCAGTTTTTCCTGCTTTGCTAATTCTACATAATATCTCTCATGCATCATTTAAAGTCTCCTCATCACTTCCATACACATTCTTCCATTATGATATGGGCATTTCCACGGTTCAACAATTGGTTCTCCTTCTACCGGAGTTCCGTCCTGTCTTACTAACCAAAACCATTCAGATCCCGGACGTTTATCAATGACATAATCCTTAATAAACTGCCAGGTTGCCTCAGCTGCTTCCTTATACTGTGTCTTTGTTGGATCTTTTTCATATCCGTTCAGAAAACCGACTACCGTTTCTGCCTGAACCCACCATACACGGTTGGTATCCACAACACCCTTGTCGCATTCATTGGAAAGTGAACGTCCGTCAAATGCAACATTGTAAATGTTCTCTGTCAAAGTTTTTGTGATTGGCGAAATCTTTTTCGTGTAAGACTCATCATTCACTACTTCAAGAGTTCTGTCCATCAGCCATGCGGTCTCAATATCATGTCCATAAGAATGTAAATCAATAATGCTGTTATAATTTTTATCAAAGAATACTTCCTGACGCTTTAACTGTGGATTGTAAACCTTGTCTGCGAATACATCCATAATCCACTTAAGTCTTTCTTTTACCGTTTCATCCTTTGAAACACGGTACAACTCAGTATAAGCCTCAAGAACATGTAACAATGTGTTCATTGTCTTTTCTGCCAGAACTCCGTTTTCCGATAACTTCTCGTTGGATTCCGGCTTAAAATCTCTGGTAAATGCTTCCAGATATCCTTGATCGTCTGTACATTTTTCTTCGATCATGGCAAACAGTTCTTTTGCCAGATCAAGCGCCTCCTTCTTACCAGATGCCTCATAGTAAGAAGAAAGTGCATAAATACAAAACGCCTGATTGTATGTGTGTTTGGTCGTATCAAGTGGTGTTCCATCATAATTCATGGACCAGTAAATACCACCATTTTCTTTATCAATGCAGTGATCTTTCAGGAAAGCATATCCATGATTTGCTTCTTCCAAAAGACTCTCATCTTTCAAAAGCGTATAAGCATTAGAGAAAAACCATGTAATTCTGCTATTTAATATACATCCTTTCTCTGCTTTCTTGTTTAATTTCAAATCATAATCCATATATCCATAGTATCCGCCGAACTCATCATCTCTTAAGTTCTTCCAAAACGGAATAATTGCGGACACCAGATGATTTCTAATTTCTTCCTTCATATTCATATCTGCATTCCTCTATTCTCTTATTAACCCTTAACAGCACCCTGTGTAATTCCACTATAAATCTGATTCTGGCAAAGAATAAATACGATCAATGCCGGTAACAGGGAAAGAATAACACCTGCACAGATCAAGTTGTACTGGCTTCCCATTGGTCCTACGAATGTATAAAGTGAAATAGCCATTGTACGAATTTCTTTTCTCTGCAGATAAAGGTTTGCTGCGTAGTACTCATTGTAGATACCTACACCTTTTAAGATACATGCAGTAACAATTGCCGGACGAAGCAATGGAAGAATAATTTTCCAGTAAATTGTCCAATAAGAAGCACCATCCACAATTGCTGACTCATCCAGAGAAACGGATATATTTTCCATGAACTGAATGAAAATGTAGATTGAAATAACATCAGTACCACAGCTCATGATAATGTAACCGTATAAATGGTTGATCAATCCCAAGTCCCCCATAATGTTGTATACAGTTACCTGCATTGCAACTGCCGGAAGTAAAGATGCTACCAAGAATAAGCTACGGATCAATCCATTTCCAGGGAACTTAAAACGATCAAGAACATATGCAAGCTGTGTTCCAATAATGACAGAAACGATCAATACGCATACCATAACAATAACAGAGTTGATAAAAGCATGCCCCATGTCTGCAACCTGGAACGCTTTAATAAAGTTGTCAAAATTCAACCAGCTTTTCGGAAGCGTCATAACACTTGTAGAATTATACTCTTCCGTTGTCTTAAATGCGGTAACAACACATGAAATAATCGGCACTACTGCACACAGGGAGAAGAAAATCAAAATCACATATTTTAATACTCCCCAGATAATCGGTCCTACGGAAACTGTTTTTCCGGATTTTGTACTAACTGTTGCCATCCTAGTTTCCTCCCTTCGCTTGTGCTTTTCTCATTGCTTTTTCTCTCTTCATACGAGCTTTCTTCGCCTTGTATGATTCATCTTCTGAATTTGCATCACGGAAAACATATTTAAAGAACAACTGCTGTAATCCTGCGCAAACCAAAATAATAACTAACAGAACTACCGCCATTGCAGATGCAAGACCTACCTTCTGTGATGTATGAGCAATACGGTTCATGATTACGAAGTAAGTTCCTGTTCCGTTTGCACCTGTCGTAATAACGAATGGCTGCTCAAAAGCACTCAGTGAACCAGTAATTGCAAGAATAATATTTAAAGTTACAATTGTTTTAATACTTGGCAGAATAATATGCTTAAACTGCTGTAATTTATTCGCACCATCCAGGTTTGCAGCCTCATAAAGTTCTGCGTCCACGGACATGATCGCACCAATAAAAAGTACCATCATCTGTCCCATGTAACGCCATACAGAGGTTGCCACCAAAGACCAGTTATTTACGCTCTGATCTTTGAGCCAGTATGGAAGATTATCAAGATTAAATCCACACCACTGAAGAATTGTGTCAAAAACAAATCCTCTGGTATAGAAAAATTTAAAAATAAAACCGATTGCGATACCACTAATCAGATACGGGAAGAACATAAGTCCTTTAAATAAGTTTCCTCCCCTTACTTTAAAGCTTAAAATTGTTGCAAGGAATAACGCAATCACCAGCTGTACTAACGCACCTACAATGTAGTACAAACTCAGTTTCAAAGCTCCAAAGCAATCATCTCTTCGAAATACATCGATATAATTTCTCCAGCCAATAAACTGTCTTTTGTCTACTGGTGTTGTATATTTCATTTTGTAAAAACTAAACTGTACCATCTTTCCAAAGGGTAAATATGTAAATACAAAGAGCAGCAACAATGGGATAATAATAAATGCTCCACAAATCAGAACCTGTTGTCCTTTTCTGCTCTTTATCCATTTGCCTATGCTAAATGGTTTCTTCTCTTTAACGGTATTAACAGCAGTTGCCATAATGCCTTCCTCCACTTTTTCTAATGTATTGAGCCAGGATAGGATCCTGGCTCAATAAGTTGGCATGTTAAATTCTCAAGCCTTCAGACTCTATTTTTCTGTAACTTCTGCACCACATGCAGCCTGTGCATCAGACCATTTCTGGTTCCACTCAGCCATGATATCATCAAAGCTCTCATCGCCCTTTGCAGCATGCTCGATAATTGCCTGAATCTTATCGTTTCCACCATTGCTGATGTTAAGCTCAGACTCAGCATTTAACTCTGAAAGTAAATCTTCTTCGCCTTCTACAGCTGGTTCATCAGAGATGAATTCTACACCGTCGAAATCAAGCTTTGTATCTGTGCTGCCAGCAACAACTGGAAGTCCATCTTCGTTGTAAGAGTAGTTAGATTTCTCCATCATCCACTTAACGAATACTAAAGCAGCCTGCTTCTCATCATCTGTTGCATTTACATTGATAGCCCAGCAGTAATCAGGTCCTGCAGATGCATACTGAACACCATTTACAGAAATTGGGAATGGCATATATCCAACATCTTCAGCGTGATCTCCGCCTGCTTCCATCTGTGGGTAAGCCCAAGATCCAAGTACCATACATCCGATCTCACCATTGTTAAGTTTTGCTTTACTGCTCTCCCAATCTGTTGTAGAGTAGTCATCTTCTGTTAATCCCTCTGATACTGCATCGTAAAGGATCTTGTATACTGCGTATGGATGTGTCTCATCGCCGTAATCCTTGAATGGGTTCTCTGTATGAAGTAACTTCTGGTTCTTGTATGTTGTATCACCAGTTGCATTGTTTGCAATATAGTCATCCCAAGCACCCATTGTCCATCCTGCTGCATAGTTTGTATAAAGCGGGATAACGTCTTTGTTTGACTCTTTGATCTTCTTTAATGCATCGATGAACTCGCTTGGAGTCTTTGGAAGTTCTGTAACACCAGCATCCTCAAATACTTTCTTGTTGTATACGATACCCTGTGTTGTAGCTGTTGAAGGAACACCGTATACTTCGTTATCATACATCCATGTGTCTGCGTAGTTAACCTGGCCCTTCATTGTATCAAGGTCACCATATGACATGAAGTATGTAGATAAGTCAGACTTGTCAACTGCCGGGATAGCCATTACTGTCTCATAATCTCCAGACTGTAAATGTGTAAGAGCATCATCCGCATAGTTTGTACTTGTCAGTACGTTAACTTTGATATTTGGGAATTCCTTATTGAATGCTTCAATATACTGTTTCCAGTTTGTTCCCTTGTAATCATCAGTGTCAAGGTCAGTTCTGTTGTTGAAGAAGCTGATCTCTGCGCTCAGATCCTTGCAATCTTTGTCAAGATCAAGGTCTGCGTAGCTAATGATTCCGTCCTTGCTTTCTGTAGCGTCACCCTTTGCCTGAGTGTTGTCCTTGCTGTCACCGCTGTTGCCACCACAGGCTACAACTGATACAGCCATGAGCCCTGTCATCATAAGAGCTGCTAATCTTTTCAGTTTCATATTTTTTTCCTCCTTAAATATGTATCGCTTTTCTTAAGCTAATTTAAGTATACTTTTTTTATTTATTTAATCATCAACTTTTCTTGCTTTTAATCTACCATTCTTGTAAAAAGAGTCACTTTCCTCACTTTATACAATTTACTACCCCATATTTTGGTTATTTTATACATGTATTTTTCCTTGACAATTGCCTTTTCTTCGTTCTTTTAACATACTTTGTAACTTAAATTATTTTAACCACTTAAAAATCAGCTTGTTTCTAGAACCTTTTTCCTATATTATATGATTAAAGGGTCAAAAGGTATCATCGATGCATGCTTGCATGCAATT
>ENA-UOJO01000700-UOJO01000700.1-human-gut-metagenome-genome-assembly--contig:-P57-NODE-700-length-49097-cov-8.835182_pt1 | contig 49097 bp, 54 predicted proteins | sample MGYA00242351_ERZ723898 | MGnify/ENA metagenome assembly ERZ723898 | reverse complement strand
ACCTCGTCCTTGCGGTACACACGGCCTGGGGCCAGGACGCGGATCGGCGGCTGCTTGATCTCGTCCATCGCGCGGATCTGCATTGGGCTGGTCTGCGTGCGGAGCAGGACGGATTCGTCCTCGGTGATATAGAACGTGTCGCTGCGGTCGCGCGATGGGTGGTTCTCCGCGATGTTCAGGCGCGTGAAGTTATAATCGGCCAGCTCGACCTCCGGGCCGTCGAGGATCTTGAAGCCCATGGAGATGAAGATGTCCTTCGCCTCGTCGAGCGCCTTGTTCATTGGGTGGCGGTGTCCCAGCTCCACGGGCTTGCCGGGGATGGTCACGTCGATAGCCTCGGCGTCCAGCCGCGCGTCCAGTGCGCGGGCCTTCAGCGCGGTCTTCGTCTCCTCGAGCTTTTCCTCGATGGCGGCGCGGACGTTGTTGGCCGCCTGACCCATGACCGGGCGCTCTTCAGCGGACAGCTTGCCCATCATCTTGAGCACCGCGGTCAGCTCGCCCTTCTTGCCGAGGAAGCGGACGCGCAGCGCATCGAGCTCGGCGGAATCCTTTGCCTCGTTCAGCGCAGCCAGCGCCTCCGAGCGGATCTTTTCCAGTTGTTCTTTCATACGACGAAAATCTCCTTTTTCGTAATTTACAAATTGATCGGCGCCGCAAAGGCAAAAGAAAAAGCCTTTCCTCCCACAAAAGGGGACGAAAGACCTGCTTCCGCGGTACCACCCGCAATTCGCCGAACGGCGCACTCCAACGTGTAACGGCGTCACCCGGCACGTCCTACTTCTCAGAGACATCCTTACGGTTTCAGACGAGCAGCTCCCGGGGGAAGGCCTGGTATTTCTGCCGCAGACAGCTCTCAGCATTGCTGCCCTCTCTGAAGCGGCGGAATGAAATCCGGACACCCGATCCTTGCTTTTCCAATATCAGAGCTATCTTAGCATATTGCCTTCAGTTTCGCAAGAGAAAAATTTGACTGTCCGGCCCAAATGGCATATAATAACGAAAAAAGGGGAGGCGAGAAGCATGGCAAAGGCCGCATGGATCGCGCAGCAGACGGACGCTCGCTTTGTGCGGGAGCTGTTTCCCGTCCGCAAGCGCGACACGCACAAGGGCGATTACGGAAAGGTGCTGCTGCTCTGCGGCTCGGAGGGATTGACGGGGGCGGCAAGGCTTGCGGCAAAGGCCGCGCTGCGTACCGGCTCCGGACTCGTGTACCTCGGCGTGCCGGAGAAGATCTATCCGATCGTGGCCGCCGCGTCGGGCAGCGAGATCGTCTTTCCGCTCCCGTGCGACGGGAAAGGACGGCTCAGCCTTGCCGCGCTCGAGCCGATCGGCGCGCGCATGGAGGCGATGGACGCCGTGCTCCTGGGACCCGGCCTCGGCCGGTCGGAGGAGCTGACGGCGCTCTGCGCATCGCTTGTCCGCCGCTGCCGCGTGCCGCTCGTGCTGGACGCCGACGGCATAAACGCGCTCGCCGCGCATAAGGATGTACTGCGCGAGAGCGCCTGTCCCATTGTCCTCACGCCGCACGGCGGCGAATTTCTCCGCCTTGGCGGCGATCCGCTGCACCGCGACCCGGTTTCCGAGGCGATGCGCGTCTCTGCGGAGACTGGCTGCGTCGTCCTGCTCAAGGGCTGCCGCACGGTCCTCACCGACGGGCTGAACGTCTACCGCAACGCGACCGGCAATCCCGGCCTCGCCACCGGCGGGAGCGGCGACGTGCTCGCGGGCATGATCGTCTCGCTCCTCGGGCAGCATGTCATGCCGCTCGAGGCCGCAGCAGCTGCTGCCTGGCTCCATGGCGCGGCGGCAGATCTCGCCGCGCAGACGATCGGGGAATACAGCCTGCTGCCCGAGGACGTGCTGGACAGCCTCCCGCGACTTCTCAAACAAATTGGAGGGGTCTGATTGCGGCGACTGCTTGCCGTACTGATGCTGCTGCCGCTCCTGCTGCTGGCAGGCTGCGGTAAGGAAGAAGAACAGACACAACAGGCGCTCGATTTCCGCACGCGCCTTCTGGAGGCCGGCGGCTGCACGTTCGATGCGGACGTGCAGGTCAGCTACGGCGAAACGGCAGCGCGGTTTTCGATGCGCTGCGCGTATTCCGCGCCGGACGGCATTACCATGACGCTCACCGCGCCGGAGACGCTCTCCGGCATGACCGCGCGCGTCGACAGCTCCGGCGCAAAGCTCGTCTTCGACGGTGCGGAGATCGGTTTTTCCACGCTTGCCGGCGGGCGGCTCGCGCCGATGGCTGCGCCGTGGGTGCTGGCCGACTGCTGGGCGAACGGCTATATCGCGTGGTCCGGCATGGAGGGGGATTTGCTCCGCGTGACCTACCGCACCGGCTACGGCACGGACGAGTTGCAGGCCGACGTCTGGTTCGACGGCGGCGTGCCTGCACGGGCGGAGCTTTCTTACGAAGGAGCGCTGCTGCTCTCCGCAGAACTTACAAATTTCACTTTCGAGGCATGATATGAAAACACTCAAACGAACCTGGGCCGATGTGTCCATGGATGATCTGGAACATAACTACAACGCCATCATGGGGCATATCCCATCCGGCTGCCGCTTCCTTGGCGTCATCAAGGCCGATGCCTACGGACACGGGGCCGTCCCGGTCAGCCAGGCGCTGACCGATCTCGGCGCGGCCTATCTCGCCGTCTCCAATCTGGAAGAGGCCATTCAGATCCGCCGCGCGGGCATCCGCACGCCGATCCTGATCCTCGGCTATACGCCGCCCGAATATGCCGACAGCATGGTCTTTATGGACATCACGCAGGAGGTACACTCGCTCGAATATGCCGAGGCGCTGGAAACGGCCCTCTCCGGCACGAATTACATCCTGAATGTCCATCTCAAGCTCGATACCGGCATGACGCGCATCGGCTTCTTCGCCTACGGCGCGCCGCAGACGGCGGAGCAGCTGCTCACGGTCTGCCGTATGCGGCACCTGCGCGTCGAGGGTGCGTTCACGCACTTCAGCGTGGCGGACTCCAAGGCCCCGGACGATGTTACCTATACAAAGGCGCAATTTGCGCGCTTTACCGCCATGCTGGCGGGGCTTGCTGCCTCCGGCGTGCAGATCGAGCTGCGGCACTGCTGCTCCTCCGGCGCGACGATCCTCTATCCCGAGTTCGCGCTCGACATGGTGCGCCCCGGTATCGCAACCTACGGCCTTGCGCCCTCGGCGGACGCGGCGGGCGTGCTCGATCTGCGGCCTATCATGTCCCTGCATACCTCCGTCGCCCAGATTCGCGACGTCCCTGCCGGAACGGATGTCAGCTATGGCCGGACATACACTACCGAAAAGCCTACGCGCATGGCCGTCCTGCCCATCGGCTATGCCGACGGACTCTCACGTGCCCTTTCCGGAAAGGTATCGTTCCGCATCCACGGCAAGGACGCGCCCGTCATCGGCCGGATCTGCATGGACATGTGCATGGTCGACGTTTCGGGTATCGAAGGCGTCTCCGTCGGCGACACGGCGACGCTCTTCGGTTACGACGAGACGGGCGCGCTCATCCCGTGCGAGCGCGTGTCCGATGCGCTCGGCACCATTCCTTACGAGGTACTCTGCTTTGTGAACAAGCGCATCCCACGTTTTTACACGGAAAATGGCCGTCCTTCGCAGATTTTGCAGTACATCGTCTGACGGACGGCATAGAATGGAATGAGAGCATTGCCGGGCGGTATAAATCCGTCCGCCGCGTGGGAAACTACCGGTAGAACGCGGGCGCGGCCCACGCCTACTACTTTCCACGGAGTGTGAAGCGAATGGATACCAACGTGAAACGCGGCGATATTTTCTATGCCGATCTCAGCCCGGTGGTCGGCAGCGAGCAGGGCGGCACACGCCCCGTGCTCATCGTTCAGAACGACACCGGCAACAAACACTCGCCAACCGTCATCGCCGCCGCCATCACCAGCCAGACCGGCAAGGCGCGGCTCCCGACGCACATTTCGCTCGCCGGGCACGACGTGGGGCTGTATAAGGACTCCGTCGTCCTGCTCGAGCAGATCCGCACCATCGACAAACGCCGCCTGCGCGAGCACATGGGCCACGCGGACGAGAGCGTCATGAATCAGGTCGACTCGGCCATCGCCGTCAGCTTCGGCCTCACGGGCATATAAAAGGCCGCCTCCGCATAATCTTTTGCGGAGGCGGTTTTTATGCGCTTTGAGCTGGAACAGGGAACAGGGGAGTGCCGCGTCGGGGCGGACGGACTCTATTGGGTGATCGACGCCGTCTGCGCGCGATCCGGGCCGGACGCGCCGCGGCTCTATTGCGATGGGCGGAGCCTCGGGCCGTTCTGGCCGGAGGACGGCAAATGGCGCCTGCAGACGCGCGTCTCGAACCGGGCCCTGCCCATCACGCCGCAGAGCGTCTTCACGCTCTCGCCGCCCGATCTCGTCCCATACGATCCGTCCCAGCCGCTCCCCATGATCGACCGTTTCACGGAGCTTGTCCCCGTGATGTGGAATGGAAAAATGTACTTAAAACACGCGCAGCTGGTCATTTGACCGGCTGCGCGTACTGTTGTTTATGAAATTTCTGCCGCAGCGGCCAGCGGCCGCATCGTACCGACGCCGTCGACCACGAACGCCTTGACCTTTGCAACGCGCCGGTCAGCGTTTGCAAACCACGCGCCGAGACGGTACGTCGTTCCGCATGGCACGTCGGCTTCCAGCGCGGTCAGGCCGAGATATTGACCGTTCCTGTCATAGCTCGCGAGCAGGACGGTCGCGTCCTTCGCATTTGCGCCCTTCGTAACGGATACATACGCCCAGAAGGAATCGGACGGGATGCCCGTGACTGCTTTTCCGCTTGCGTCCTTCAGCGTGATCTCACGGATCGTGTATTCGTCGCTTCTTCGCTCTGTGACAGTTACGGAGCAGCTTGCTTGCAAGCTGCCATAGGAGGCTGTGATGATCGCAGTGCCCGCCCTGTGGGCTGCGACCTGTCCGCCAGCTGTGACTGACGCGACGTCCGGCGCATCGCTGCTCCACGTGGGCTTTCCGCCCGCGCCGATCGGGGAAAAGACTGCCGTCAGCGTCGTGCTCCGTCCGGCGGCGAGCGTCACCGTCTCCGCAGACAGCGTCAGGCTCGTCGGCTCGATGACCGTGGGAACATCGTCCTGCCAGCGCAGATAGGGAAGCCCACCGTTTTTGTTCGTGTCGATGGCCCAGATCGTGTCAAAATCCCAGCCTGCGTAGCTGGCCTTCGTCCGCATTTCCGTGAGTGTCAGGCCGGTCGTCGGGTCTTCCGAAACATCCGTACCGACGCCGCGCTTTACATCAGGCAGACCGTCAATGGTCATGTTGCATTCTTTTGACCAATAGCAGTTTGTGATGGTCAGGTGGCTTCCGCCTGCGATCAAGCCGCTCGCTTTGCCTTCCGTTGACGTGATCGAGCCTGTGTAATAGCAGTTTTCAACGACCGCACTGTTTTCTGCACCATATACAATGCCGCCGATCTTGGACTTCCCGGTCAACACCATGCTGCTGAAGCAATTCTCGATGTGCTTACTGAATGAGGCAGCGCCAACAATGCCGCCCATGTTGCAGTATGATATGATCGTTCCGCTGGACACACATTCCGAAACATAGGTGTCGCTAAAATCATAATAATTCAGATTATAGCAAATACCGCCGGCACCGCCATTGTTGGGGTTTGTCGTAAGGACGACATTCCTGGCCTCGCATTGAGAGATCTGGTAAGCTGTGCCGGCGACGCCTCCGATAGAGGCTTCTGCTGTGACGCTGCCGGTCACGATGCAGCGCTTGATCCGCGAGCCTGACCAACTGCCGCCAAGCAGAAGCCCGCAATTGAATTTGTCGCTGAGAATGTTTCCGTCTACATTCAGATGATGCAGATAGGCTGTATGTCCGGCATAACCAACAAGACCTGCATACCCTTCCAAATATCCCAAGGAATTATAAGAAATCGTCAGGCCTGTGACACTGTGTCCGTTTCCGTTTAACTCACCGGAAAATGGAGCATTATACCGCCCGATCGGCGTCCAGCTTTTCCCGGACAGATCGAGGTCGTTTCGCAGAAGCACCGTCTGACCCTCTAAGGTGTTGCCCTCGTTGACGATTTTTGCAATGTAAGCCAGCTGTTCCGGCTTGTCGATATAGTATACACCATCGACCGGGGTGACCGGCTCTGCCACATCGATCCAATTCTGCACACGGTTATTGAAATCCAGAGTAGGGTAGCCGTCCTCACCCATGACCCACTTCGCTGCGCCCTCGATCATCACATCGTTCAACTTCTCAGCATAATCTACGGTGTTGTTCGCGGGGATCGTGTAGCAGTTTTTAAATGCGTTATCTGCTTCCTGTGATAATGTATCTGCGCTCCACCAACAATTTACAATTTTATCTGTATTATTGCGGCCCAGACGACCAAAGACAGGAGCCAGCAATTCACGTCCTTCAAAAGTCACTCTGGAATTTGCAAAGCAGTTGTAAACATTACAAATTCCATTCCCAATCAGCACACCAACATTATTCGAAAATTGCGCATTAACCGTTCCAGTGACACCACAATTTAGCAAGGTCGCAGAATCAGAAGATACGTTGCCAACTAGGATTCCACAACAAACGTGGGCTGTAATGTTTGCTCCAACGACAAGCAGATTCTGAATCGTCGCGCTGGAAATCGAACCAAATAGCGCATGATAGCGCGAGAGATCTGTGGATGTATCATAAATTGTGAGGCCTGTTATGGAATGTCCCTGACCGTCAAATACACCAGCAAACGCGGTGGTGTTATATCCGCCATTTCCGTCCTGATCGCGCCCGCCGATCGGCATCCAGAGATGCCCGGAAAGATCGATGTCATTCTCCAGCAAGATGGTATACTCGGCAAACGTCGTGCCATGCATGCACCGATACGCCACCCACGCAAGCTCCGCCGCACTCGTAATGGAAACCGTCCGGGTTTCTGCATTGATCGACGGCTCTTTGTAATTGCCCTCGTCTGTCCAATAGTCCGTCGGTACGGTGACATCCTCCGTGTCCGCAGCCGCCGCAGGCAGCATCAGCCCTACACACAAACACAGCGTCAACAGCACACTCAGCCATCGCTTCATGTTCATCCACTCCGTTTCAGTTTGATTTCTGAATTGGGAAAAACGGGCCGCTGAACCAGCGGCCCGTTTGGCTTACTTTTCAAGCCGCCGCTTCATATAGTCATGCGCGGCAGTTTCCAGCGAATCGTCCAGCGGCGTCAGCTCCGCTTCGCCGTATTTGCGCTCGAGCGCGACGCGCAGGATATGATCGGCCAGCTTCGGATTTTTCGGCAGCAGAGAGCCGTGCGAATACGTGCCGAACACATTTTTATACCGCGCGCCCTCGGTTCCGTCCTCGCCGTTGTTGCCGAAGCCCGCGAGCACCTTGCCCATCGGCTTCACGCCCGCGCCGAGATAAGTCTTGCCGGAGTGATTTTCAAAGCCGACGATTTCGCAGTTCAGCTCGTCGCAGGTGAACAGGTAGTTGCCGATCATGCGGTCTTTGGAGCCGATGGTGTAGAGGTCGAGCGCGCCGGTGAAGTCGCACTGCGCACCGTCCCACGTCTTATAATACTGCCCCAGCATCTGATAGCCGCCGCAGATGGCCAGCACCGGCAGACCGTCCTCGATGGCTGATTTCAGTTCCTCGGTCTTGGCCCCGGCGAGATCGCCCAGCAGGACTTCCTGTTCAAAGTCCTGCCCGCCGCCGACAAACAGCAGATCATAGGCGGACGCCTCCAGCGCCTGCCCGATGGAGACACCCGTGACCGTCACGCCGATTCCGCGCCACTCGAGGCGCTTTTGCATGCAGAGAATGTTGCCCCGATCACCGTAGAGGTTCAGAATATCGGGATAAAGATGACAAATGTTCAGTTCCATAGCCGTCTCCTTATTCCCTGAAGTTTTTGTAGCCGTAGGTCTTGCTGATGGTCTGGCGGAGGGCCAGCATGGCCGTGTACGTCGGCATCATGTAGACTGGCAGCTTGTGCGACGCAGACTGCTCGCAGAGGGCCTTATAATCCTTGACGACGTGGATGCGGTTCGTCGGGAAGCCCGCGTAGGCGAAGCGCAGCGCCATATCGTCGGCGCGGACGCCGGAGACGTAGATCTCGCGGAGCGTATCGCCCATTTCGCAGAGGCGTTCGAAGTCGACGTCCCAGATCCAGCTGACGTCCTTGCCATCCTGCGCCCGGTCGTTGAGACAGGCGACGAAGACGAACGGCTCGCGGATCTGCGTCAGGAAGTTCAAAACCTGATTGCAGCCGGCGGGATTCTTAATGAGAATCATGCGGACGTCCGTGCCGCCGATCTCGAATTTTTCCATCCGACCGAAGCCGCAGGCAAACTCGGAGAGGGACTTCGCGGTCGTCGCCGCGTCGAGGCCCATGGCCTGTCCGGCCGCCATTGCGGCACAGGCATTATAGATGTTGTAACCGCCGGGCAGATTGATCTTTGCCTCGTATTCGGCCTCGCCGATGCGGAAAACGACGGTGGACTGCTCGGCGTCGGACGAGACGACCTTCGCCACGGCGACGTCGGTCTGCGGGCGGCAGTAGCCGCACTTCGGGCAGCGATAGCTGCCGAGGTGGCCGTAGGTGACATAGTCGTAGACATATTCGCTCTTGCAGCGGATGCAGTATGGCGCGTCGGACAGCTCCTCCACGCGCGAGGTGTAGATCGGCGTGTTGACGCCGAAGAAAATCACCGGATTTTCAAAATCGTCGTGGATCGACGTGCAGAGCGAATCGTCCGCGTTCAGGCAGAGCGTCGCGTTCGGGCTGTGGCTGATGCCAATCTTGATGTTTTCCAGCGTGTGCGTCACCTCGCCGTAGCGGTCGAGCTGGTCGCGGAAGAGGTTCGTCACCACGACGGCCTTCGCGTCGACGAACGTGGAAATCGTCTTGAACGCCGCCTCGTCCGACTCGATCAGTGCGTGCGTATAGCGGCACTTGCCGAACAGGGAGGCGTGCATGGCGAACTCGGCGGTCACGCCGCTGAGCAGGTTTGCGCCGGACTTGTTGGCAAAGTAAGAAATTCCAGCGTCAGCCCACGACTGCTCGATCATACGCGAGGTCGTGGTCTTGCCGTTGGTGCCCGTGACGATCATGGTCGTCACGTTCTTTGCCAGCTCGCCCAGCAGATTCGGACAGAGCTTGAGCGCGATGCGCCCCGGAAAGTCCGTGCCGCCGCGGCCGAGCAGACGGATCGCGACGCGGGACAGCTTGCAGGCAAGCACCGCAAAAAATACCTTCAGTTTCATGCCCCCTAATATAGCATAAAACCGGGCCGGTGACAAGCGTCCGCGCAAAAAGTAACGAATGATTACAATTTTCTCTTGCCATGGTTGTCATAATCTGATATAATACCCTGTGAATCGTCAAAAAACAAAGGAGGCGCTGCCGATGAAATGTATCTCGTGGAACGTCAACGGGCTTCGCGCCTGTCTGCAAAAGGGCTTTCTGGACTTCTTCCGGGATGCGGACGCGGATCTGTTCTGCCTGCAGGAGACAAAGCTCCAGCCGGAGCAGGTCACGCTGGAGCTGCCGGGCTATGAGCAATTCTGGTGCTCGGCGGAGAAGAAGGGCTATTCCGGCACGGCGATCTTCGCGAAGCGAAAGCCCCTCTCCGTGACCTACGGCGTCGGCGTGGAGGAGCTTGACCACGAGGGCCGGATGATCACGCTGGAATATCCGGATTTTTATTTTGTCACCTGCTACACGCCGAACGCGCAGGATGGCCTGAAGCGCATCGACCATCGCATGGCGTGGGACGATGCCTTCCGCGAACGCCTTCGTGCGCTGGACGCGGTCAAGCCGGTCATCGCCTGCGGCGATCTGAATGTGGCCCATAATGAGATCGACCTGAAAAATCCAAAGACCAACCGCGGCAACCCCGGCTTTTCAGACGAAGAGCGCGGAAAATTCAACGAACTGCTGGACGCGGGCTTTACCGATACGTTCCGCCATCTCTACCCGGACACGGTGAAGTATTCGTGGTGGAGCTATCGCTTCCACGCGCGCGAGAAGGACGTCGGCTGGCGCATCGACTATTTCCTGATCTCCGACCGCTGGCGCGACCGCGTCGAGGCTGCGCCCATCCACAACGAAATTTTCGGCTCGGATCATTGCCCCATCGGTCTGACCCTGAAGGAGGAACCCACATGAAACGAAGAGTGAGCGCCCTGCTGCTGGCGCTGACGCTGGCAGTCTCGCTGGCGTCCGGTGCATTTGCCGCGACATACAGCAACTGGTTTAAGAGCAACTACCAGGAGATGCAAAACCTCAAGATTCTGCCAGACCAGTTCACCGGCATGGACCTCAAGCAGCCCATCACGCGCGGAGAAATGTGCCTCCTTGCCGTCCAGGCCTTCGAAGAGGCCACCGGCAACGACCTGGAGCTCGACGGCACGCAGTATTTTACCGATACGAATGATACCAACATCACCAAGGCCTATGAATACGGCATCGTCTCCGGTTATCCGGACGGCACGTTCCGACCCGATCAGCGCATCACGCGGCAGGAATTTTTCAAGCTCCTCGAAAACTTCTGCTATTCCGCCGCCTTTAAGCCCGTCCTGTCCGTCGACGCCAACGCCCTCAGCCAGTTTGGCGATGCCTCGGCCCTTTCCAGCTGGGCAAAGGAATCCGCGCAGTTCTGTGTGACCTACAGCTATGTCAACGGCACAAAAGACGCCTCCGGCAGCGTCGTCCTCGACCCGACCGGCACCGCCTCCCGGCAGGAAGCCATGACCATGTTCCTCCGCGCCTTTAAGCGCGTCAAGGAGTATTATTACTACGCCGTCCTCACCGCCGGAGTCTCCGATGACGGCCACGACACCGGCGATACCGGCGTGACCGTCTCCGATCTCAGCAAGACCATGTACGTCACGGCGCAGACGCTCAACGTCCGCGATTCGTGGTCGTCCGGCAGCACGCTCGTCGGTACGCTGAAATACGGCGAGGCCGTCACCGTCACCGGCCGCTGCTCCAACGGATGGATGCGGATTCAGTATCAGGGCCATACGGCCTACGTCTCCGGCGAATATCTGGCCGACCAGAACGGCGGCTCGTCTGACGGGAACAACAGCGGCTCCAACGTCACCGGCTCCGGCACGGCGGCTGAGATTGCCCGCTTTGTCTGCACCTTCGTCGGCTACAGCTACGTCTACGGCGGCTCCAAGCCGTCCACCGGCTTCGACTGCTCCGGACTCATGTACTACTGCCTGCGCCAGTACGGCTATTCGATGAACCGCACCGCCGATGATCAGATGGATCAGGGTACTGCTGTCTCGCGCGATGAGCTTCAGGTCGGCGACCTCGTGTTCTTCGGCTCCGGCTCGTATGCGAACCACGTCGGCATGTACATCGGCGACGGTAACTTTGTCCATGCCTCCACGCCGTCCACCGGCGTCCGTATCAACTCCCTGAACGAGACATATTATACAAACCGCTACATCGGCGCTCGCCGTATCATCACCGGCTGAGTTCCAAGTTCCAAACGTAAAACGTCCCTGACGCACCGCGTCAGGGACGTTTGTTGTATTCTGTTATTCCGGTAAAAAGCTGTGGCTGCAAAGCTCGCGTACCTTGGCCTGTAAGCTCTTGAGATCGCGGAACGCATCGGGCCGCTTGCTCTCGTCGCGCAGCAGCGCGGAGGGGTGATAGAGCGCCGTGAACCAGATCCCGCCTTTCTGCGTCCACTGGCCGTGTTCGCGCGAAATTTTGAAATCCTCGCGGATCAGCTTCATCGCCGCGATCCGCCCGAGGCAAACGATGATCTTTGGCCGCAGCAGCTTTGTCTGCGCGCGCAGCCAGCCGATGCAAGCCTCCTGCTCCACCTGAAGCGGGTCGCGGTTGTGCGGCGGGCGGCATTTGACGATGTTTGCGATGTAGCATGTCTCCCGGCTGAGATCGATGATCGTCAGCATCTCATCCAGCAGCCGCCCCGCCGGTCCGACGAATGGCTCACCCTTCAGATCTTCCTGTTCGCCCGGGCCTTCTCCGATGAAGAGGACCTCCGCATCCTCCGGCCCGACGCCGAAGACCACATTGTGCCGCGTCTGGCAGAGCGGACATTGCGTGCAGGCCAGACAGGCGTTCCGCAGCGCTTCCCATGTCATGGCGCGTCCTCCTCCCACGGGTCGATCCCACGTTCGCGGCGCTGCCGCTCGCGCAGGGCGTTTCGCCGCTGCTCGATGCGCTGCCGCCGCCGGATGCGCCGCCGGATGCTCGCCCAGATGTAAAGCCCCGCGAACAGCAGCACCACGATCACAATGATCAACACGATCCACTTCCACCAGTTCCGCTGCATATAGGCCGCAGTGTCAGACTTCATCGCCGAGATCTCCGACCGCGCCACGTCCGCGATCGCCAGCAGATCGGTCTCCGCCAGCAGCTCGCCGTTGTAGCTGACCGTTGCATGGCCGAGCACGTCCGATTCCTGTACCGGTGCTTCCACGCTCTCATTTGTCAGCTCGATGTTCACGTCGAGCTGCGCTTCGTCGTATCCGTTCGGCAGCAGGATCTGGATGTCGTCCTTCGGCGATACCGCCACTGCTTCTGCACCGGCGGAGTTCAAAACCGACACCTGCGCCACTGGATAGAGCGGCGAGAGCACCGAAACGTAAGAGAAGTTGTCAAAACCGTAGTTGAACAGATTGATGCACTCCGGGAAGCTCTCCATCTGGATATCGCCCGTCTCCAGCACGGTCGTCTCCGCGCCGCAGATGATGCCCAGCAGATACATCCCGCTGCTCTTTGCCGCCGAGATGACGCAGCGCCCGGCGGGCGTGGTATAGCCGGTCTTGATTCCGATGGCCTTCGGATAGTAATAGCGGTTGCCGTTGTTCTGGAAGATGAGCATGTTCGTCGTTTTCAAAACGCGCTCGTCCGACAGGTTCGTCGCCGGGAGCGTATATTCCGCTGTGTTCGTGATCGTGCGGAAATTCTCGCTCTTCAGCGCCGCCTGCACGATCAGAGACAGATCGCGCGCCGTGGTATAGTGGCTCTCGTTGTGCAGGCCGTGCGGATTCATGAAGTGCGTGTGCGTGCAGCCCAGCTCGTAGGCGCGTTCGTTCATCATCTTCACAAAATCCTCGATTGTCCCGCCGATGTGCTCCGCGACGGCGTTCGCCGCCTCGTTGCCGGACTCGACCATCATGCAGTACAGCAGATCCTCCAGCCGCAGCTGCTCGCCGACCTGAAGATCCGCCGTGCTGCTCCCGGAGACGAGATCCGCATACGCCTCGTCCGTGATCGTCACCACGTCCGAGAGGTTCCCGTTCTCCAGCGCCAGCAGACACGTCATGATCTTCGTCAGGCTCGCGGGATAAACCTGCTCGTCCGCGTCCTGCTCATAGATTGTCCGCCCAGTGTTCAGGTCGATCAGCAGCGCTGCCTTCGCGTTTGCGTGATACTCCGGCGCCGCGCTGACCGCGGCCTCGGCAGAGGTGTCCACCGACTGGGACGCATCGTCCGGTGTGGCCGCCGTGGTCTCATCCGCCGCGAGGACCGGAGCCACAAATATCACCAGACAGAGAAAAAGCGCCAGAAGCGCACGAATTTTTTTCATAGTTACCACCAAATCATAAGTTGAGGATTGCCGCGCAGGCCATCCGTGTGGTACAATATTATAACAAAATTCAGTCCATGTCAATTCCGGAGGGGTCGAAATGAAGCGCATCGCATATCATGCCTGGGTCTGGGTGCTGTGCATTGCGGTCTGCGCATGCGCGGCGGGCTTCCTGATCGGCCGCCTGAGCGCGGGCGGCGCTGTCCGCGTCCGGACGGGCCATCCCGCCAAAGACGTTGCTTCCGCCGCGGCCGGAACATCGTCCGCAGACGCGGCAGAGCCATCCGCCGCAACGGATGCGCCCGCGCCGCAGACTCCGACGGCGGACGCGCCGCTGAACCTCAACACGGCCACGAAGGAGGAACTGATGCTCCTGCCGCGCATCGGCGAAACGCTTGCCGAGCGGATCTTGGCCTACCGTGCGGAAAACGGAAAATTTATCTCGACCGAACAATTGATGGACATCGACGGCATTGGCGAGGGAACCTACAATTCCCTCCGCGACTTGGTTACTGTGGAGGATAACCCATGAAAATTCTGGTAGTTGACGACGAGAAGCTGCTCGTCAAAGGGATCAAATTCAATCTGGAAAACGACGGTTACGAGGTCGTCACCGGGGCGGACGGCATGGACGCCGTCGAGCTGGCCGCAGCGGGCGATATCGACCTCATCGTACTCGACCTCATGATGCCGCGCATGGACGGACTCGAGGCGTGTACGAAAATCCGCGAATTTTCGGATGTTCCAATTATTATGTTAACCGCAAAATCTGAGGATATGGACAAGCTCATGGGCTTTGAGCACGGGGCGGACGACTATCTGACCAAGCCCTTCAACATTCTGGAGCTCAAGGCGCGCATCCGTGCGCTGCTTCGCCGCGCGGGTTCCACCGGCAAGCAGCAGGCCGACGTGCTTGCGTGCGATCACATCTCCATCGACCGCAGTGCGCGCAACGCCTATAACGATGGCCGCCTCGTCGATCTGACGCAGAAGGAATTCGACCTGGTCGAGCTGCTCATGCGCAACCCGAACCGCGTCTATTCGCGCGAGGCACTGCTTGATGCGATCTGGGGCTACGACAACAGCAGCGATATCCGCACGGTCGACGTCCACATCCGCCGCCTGCGCGAAAAGCTCGAACGGACGCCGGCCTCGCCGGAGCATATCATGACGAAGTGGGGAGTGGGCTACTATTTCAAGTTCTAAAACGCTGCGGCTCCTGCCGCTCAGCTCACAGCTCCGCAATGCGCTGGCCTACATGCTCATCACATCTCTTGCGCTGCTGCTGCTGAACTATTTCTCCGCGAAGACCACGCGCGAGCTGATGTTCCGCGCAAAATATGCCTCCGCGCAGGACAAGATCCAGGTCGTGGCCTCGGCCTTCTCCGGCGTCGATCCGCTCACGCCGGAATCTGCCGAGCAGGTCATCTCCGTCCTTGGCAACATCAACGCCGCGCGCCTCATCGTCACGAACGCCGAGGGCACGGCGGTCTACGATTCCTCGGAGAACCAGAACGCCATCGGCCAGCGGGTGCTCCTGCCGGCCGTGGTGGAGGCGCTGCGCGGCAGCGACGTGTTCCACAGCGCGTATCAGGATGACGCGCTCGTCAGCTCTGCCGCCGTCCCCATCATGGATCACGACAGCCCGAACGGCTGCGTCTATCTGATGGACTATGACGCGGAGCAGGGGAATATCATCGCAAACCTCGAGCGCACGATCCTGCAGGGTTCCTTCGTGCTCCTCGGCGCGATCATCCTGTTTTCCGCCTTCTTCGCGACGACCAGCTCGCGCCGCATGCGTAAAATTCTGACATCGATGCGCATGGTGCGCGAGGGCGAATACAGCCATAAAATTCAGATGCGCGGCTCGGACGAGTTTGCCACGCTTGCAACGGAATTCAACAAACTGACCGACCGGTTGCAGGAATCCGAAGCGCAGCAGCGCCAGTTTGTCTCCGACGCTTCGCACGAGCTGAAAACGCCGCTGGCCTCCATCAAGCTCCTGTCCGACTCCATCCTGCAAAACGAGATGGACGCCGACACGATGCGCGAATTCGTCTCCGACATTGGCAGCGAGGCCGACCGCCTCACGCGCATGACGCAGAAGCTCCTCACGCTCAACCGCGCCGAGAGCGCCGAAGTCCAGCACGAGATCGTTGACCTCAGCGTCACGCTCTCCAGCGTCTTCCGGATGCTCGTCCCGCTGGCGGATAAAGCACAGATCAAGCTGACTGCGAAGGTCGACCGCGACTGCACCATTCTCGCCTTTGAGGACGACGCCTATCAGATCATGTTCAACCTTGTCGAAAACGGCATCAAATATAACCGCCCCGGCGGTAAGGTCCATGTCACGGTCGAGCACACGGCGGAGGACGTCGTCTTCTCCGTGCAGGACACGGGCGTCGGCATCCCGGACGACGCGAAGGAGCATATCTTCGAGCGGTTTTACCGTGTAGACAAGGCCCGTTCGCGCCAGGCCGGCGGTTCCGGTCTGGGCCTTTCCATCGTACACGATCTCGTCTCGCGCAACTTCGGCGCCATCGACGTCAAAACCGTAATCGGGCAGGGGACCTGCTTCACGGTCACATTCCCGTACTTTGAAACGGAGGGCATGGACGATGAAGATTAGGCTCTGCGCGCTGGTTCTGGCGCTTTTGCTGCTTGCGGGCTGCGGCGCGTCTGTCAGCGTCGAGAAGACCGAACCGATCGACTTTTATTTCTGCGCCGCAGAGGAGACCGAACAGACCATCGATTTTGAGCGGCCCTCCGGTGCGCTCTCCGTCCAGACGGTTGACCTCGGGCGGCAGGATATCTCGATCGGCGAGATCCTGACGCGCTATCTCGCGTTCTGCCGCGACGGCGGCTATGGCCCATTTCCGGCGGGGCTGGAATATACGGATCTGGCGCTGGAGGACGGTGTCCTCGCGCTCACGTTCAATGATGCGTTCTCTGCGCTCAGCGGCGTCGATCTCTCGCTGGCCGCCGCCGCGCTGACCATGACGCTCACGCAGATCAGCGGCGTCGACGGCATCAGCATCCATGGCCGCAGCGCCATTCTTTCCGGCGACTGGCAGGAGGTGTTCACCGCGGACGATTTCCTGCTTCAGGACGGCTCGGCGGTGCATCCGGAATACGCAGTCCAGCTCTATTTTCTCGATGCCGGCGGGAACCTGACGGCGCAGCGCCGCGTCCTCACCTGTGATGACCGGTCGCAGCTGCCGGAGCTGGCGATGGACGCGCTTCTCGCCGGGCCGGACGAGCCGGGGCTGACCTGCGCCGTCCCTGCCGGGACGCAGCTGGCCGACGTCTCGGTCGACGGCGCGCTCTGTACCGTCGTCCTCTCCGAAGAGTTTGCCGCCTGCGATACCGACGAAGCGTCGGCGCAGGCCGCCGTCCGCGCCGTGGTGCTCACGCTCTGCTCCATCGAGCCGGTCGAGCGCGTGCAGCTCCAGCTGCTCGGCGGCGCAGGGCTGCAATACTGTGCCATCGACGCATCGATTGCCCCGGATTCCGCCTGGCTGGAGTGACCACACATACAAAAAACGCTCCGAAGTTCCCTTCGGAGCGTTTTTTTTCGATTCTTAAAGAGAATAATCCTTTTGGCCGTCCTCCTCCGGCAGCGGCCTTGGCCGCGCGGGGACGCGCTTGAGCGGATCATAGCGGAAGCGGCGGCAGTGGTGCGTACAGGGCACGATGCCGCAGAACTGGCAGATGACGGACTCCTCGTCGACCTTGCCGGAAAATTGACAGTATGTACAATAGCGGTCGATCTTTTTGCGGAACAGCATCGGTCGATCCCTCCTTCTGCATCTCAGGTTTCTCCATTATAGCGTATCTCCGCCGGAATTTCCACCCTCATTTTTCGCCAGCCGAGGCAGATCCCACCGCAGGCCAGCAGCCCCGCCGCGAACGCACCGGGCAGCGTTCCGGCACTCGCCGTGACCGTCTCCGGCAGCAGCGGAGCAAGGAAAAACGTAATCAGCGCAGCCAGCAACCCCTGCGCCAGCTTTGCCAACAGCATTCCGCATCCAGATAATCCCGCCGGGGCCAGCACAGCTTGCGTCTGCATCCGGACGCAAAGTCCGCCGAAGCCCAGAAAAAATGACGCGAGCGCCAGCTTCCATCGCAGCGCGATCGGCAGGTTTGCCAGCGCTGCGATTCCGCCCGACAGCTCCAGCATCCCGGTCAGCACCGTACAGACCCCGTCCGGCAGAATGTGCGCCACTGCCATTGTCAAAAGGCGTGCCAGTACGGAAAACGCTGCGACGAACATTGTGATCTGCAGGATTGCCTGCCCGGCGCTCCGCACGGCCTCCACCACCGCGCCGGAGGCGTTCGCCCGTTGGACGGGTGGAAGCGCCGCGTTCGGCGCTTCCTTTGGCCGGTTTACCAGCCCGATTACCAGCGCCGAGAGGAGATGAATTCCCCACAGCAGCAGACAGCCTGTCATCCCAATCCCCAGCACCGTACCCACCGCGCCGAACAGAAACGCCGGCCCGGCGTTGTTGCAGAACAGCAGTAAATATTCCGCTTCCGCCCGCGAGAGCTGCCCTTCGCGATATAATGCGGCCGCGCACTGCGCCCCGCTTGGATAGCCGCCGGCTGCTCCGCAGAGGACCGCGGTGCATCCCGCTCCGCTGACGTGGAACATCCGCCGCATCACCGGTGCAAATACCCGTGCCAGAACCCCAGTCAACCCCAGCGCGGACGTCAGGTTGACACAGATGAAAAACGGGAATAGCGACGGGATCAGAACGGACACCGAAAGGCGCAGTCCTTCTGTGACTGCCGCTGACACCTCCTGCGGAAAGCGCAGCAGCGCCGCAAAGGCGGCTGCAAGCGCGAGCGCCGGAAGGGCAGCGCGGAACTTTTTCATGCGATCACCTCGGGCTAAATCTATGCGCCGCCGCATAGAGATAGACTGAAACGGAGGGATGGAACATGGGAATGCGGACAATGCTGACGCGCCTCGCCGGAAAGCTTGATCTCCCAACGGACATCGCGGCGGGCCTGCCGCGCATCGCGCTGAACGGTTTTTCAGAGTGCAGTCTCGACCGGCATCGCGGCATCCTGGAATACAGCACCGAGCGCATCGTCGTCGCGCTGAACATCGGTGAGCTGACGGTCGAGGGGCAGAAGTTGGAGCTGCGGCAGATGCACCGCGAGCGGCTCTGTATCACGGGGCGCATCGAGCGCCTCAGCTTTGGGGGTGCGGCCTGATGTGGAAGATCCTGCTTTGGCTGCTCGGCTCCTGCCGCGTCCGCATCACGGGCGGAAGCCCCGCGTGGGCCGTCTCGCGGCTGAGCGAGGCACGCATCCTGCTGCGCGATGTGACGCCCATCGATGATTTTACGATTGAAGCCCGCATTTTAACGCGCGACGCTGCCCGCGCCGACGCGGCCTGTACCCGCGCGATGTGTACGATGGAGATTTTGGAGACGAGCGGCGCTTCCCGCACGTTTTCCGGCCTGCGCCGCCGGTGGTGCTTCGCACTGCTGCTGATTCTCGTCATCGCTGCCGGATACATCATCCCGAAATTCGTGTTTTTCTACCGCGTCAGCGGAAACGACCGCGTCCCCGCCGAGCAGATCCTGCGTGAGCTGCAAGACCTCGGCGTCGGCTTCGGGACATACGGCCCGGATATCAAGCCGCAGGATCTGAAAAACCAGATGCTCCGCCGCATCCCGGAATTACAGTGGCTTACCGTCACGCAGAACGGTATGTGTGCCGAGGTCGTCGTCCGCGAACGGCCGGAGCGCGAACCGGTGCTCGACCGAAAGACGCCGCAGAACGTCGTCGCCAGCCGCGCGGGCGTCATCACCGAGGTGCTCTGCTTCGACGGCAACTGCCTCGTCTCGCCGGGACAGGCCGTCGAGTCCGGACAGCTGCTCGTCTCTGCCTACACCGACCTGGAATTCAAAACGCAGGTCTCCGCCGCACGGGCGGAAATATACGCAAAGACCGTCCGTCATACAGAAACAGTACTCCCGGAAACGGCGCTGCAAAAGCGCCCTTCCGGGACGCGGCGGCAGCTCTCGCTCCTGCTGGGGAACCGGCGCATTTGCCTCTGGGGCGGCGGAAATTCCGGGTCAAACTGCGATAAAAGCACCGAGCGGCGCTTTTTTGCGCTCCCGGGCGGCTATTTCCTGCCGGTCGGACTTGAAATCGTCACAATTTTTTCGTATGATACGTATGAGGCAGAGGCGGATGCCGACGCAGTGCGCGAATCGCTGGAACAGCTCGCGGCGCGGCGCATCCGGGAAGACCTGATCGCGGGCACGGCGGAGCAGCTCAGCTACCGCTTCACGCGGGAGGATGGCTGCTTCCGGCTCGAGACGCGGGCCGAATGTGAGGAAATGATCGCCCGGCAGACGGGCGCAGCGTTTATAAAGGACGGAGATCAATGACAGAACGGATCATCAATGCAGAACGGGTCGAACAGCTCATCGATGTGTTCGGCTCGTTCGATGCGAACATCAAGCAGATTGAGGCAGAGTTCGGCGTTAAGGTCACAAACCGCGATACCGAGCTGAAGATCCAGGGCGATGTGGAGCAGGTCGACTATGCGGCCCGCGCCATCGAGGCACTGCTCTCGCTCTCGGCCAAGGGCGAGGAGATCGACGCGCAGAAGGTGCGCTATCTCATCTCGCTCGTCAAGACCGGAAACGAGGATAAGGTCGGCGAGATCGCCAAGGACGTCGTCTGCGTGACGGCGAAGGGCCGCCCGGTCAAGGCCAAGACGCTCGGTCAGCAGAAATATCTCAAGGCCATCGAGAAGAATACCATCACCATCGGCGTCGGCCCGGCCGGTACCGGCAAAACCTATCTCGCTGTGGCGCAGGCCGTCGCGGCCTTCCGTGCCAAAGAGGTCAACCGCATCATCCTGACGCGGCCCGCGGTCGAGGCAGGGGAGCGGCTCGGATTTTTGCCGGGCGATCTGCAGAATAAGGTCGATCCCTACCTGCGGCCGCTCTACGACGCGCTGTTTGATATGCTCGGCGCGGAGACCTACAATAAATATCTTGAGCGCGGGAACATCGAGGTCGCGCCGCTGGCCTATATGCGCGGACGGACGCTCGACGACAGCTTCATCATTCTGGACGAGGCGCAGAACACCACACGCGAGCAGATGAAGATGTTCCTGACGCGCCTCGGCTTCGGCTCGAAAATCGTCATCACCGGCGACGTCACGCAGATCGACCTGCCGGGCGATAAGGTCAGCGGCCTGAAAGAGGCCATCCGCGTGCTCGAAGGCGTGGAGGACATTCAGATCTGCAAGCTGACGGCCAGCGACGTCGTGCGCCACGTGCTCGTGCAGCGGATCGTCGCCGCCTACGATGCCTACGAAAAAACGCGCCCGCCTGAGCAGCCGCGCAAATTTATAAAGAGGAATTCAAGATGAAACATTCCATTGTCATCACGAGTGAAAAGAAGGGCCTCGCCACGATCCCCGTCCGGCAGCACATCAAACGCTGCATTACGGCGGCGCTCGACGTGCAGGGCGTGGACGTGCCGTGCGAGATCAACGTCCTTGTTACCGACGACGCGGGCATCCGCGCCATCAACAAGGCGTATCGAGATATCGACCGCGCGACCGACGTGCTCTCGTTCCCGATGTTCGAATTGACGCCCGGCGAACTGCCCGAGGACTGGAGCGAATACCGTGATCCGGCGACGCATAAGGTCCCGCTCGGCGACATGGCCATCTCGCTCGAGCGCGCGAAGGCACAGGCCGCCGAGTTTGGCCACAGCGCGGAGCGCGAGGTCGGCTACCTGACGATCCACTCCGTCCTGCACCTGCTTGGCTATGACCACGTGGACGAAGGCCCGATGAAAAAACAGATGCGCGCCCGTGAAGAGGCCATCCTTGCCGAGGTCGAGCTGCCGCGCGCATAAGAAGGAGAACACGAATGAAAACAAAATCCGCCATGATTACGATTGCGGGCCGGCCAAACGTCGGAAAATCCACGCTGACAAATGCGCTTGTCGGCGAAAAAATCGCAATCGTTTCCCATAAGCCGCAGACCACGCGCAACCGCATCTGTGCCATTTTGAACCGCAAGGATACGCAGCTCGTCTTCATCGACACGCCGGGCTTCCATCGCCCGCGCACCAAACTCGGCGACTATATGGTCAATGTTGTGAAGGAATCGATTGTCGACGTCGACGCGATTTTGCTCATCGTCGAGCCGATTGCAAACGTCGGCGAGCAGGAGCTGGCCCTGATCGAGCAGTGCAAGGCCGCCGGTGCGCCGACCATCCTCGTCATCAATAAGATCGACACCGTGGAAAAAGAGGCGCTTCTGCCCGTGATTGCGGCGTATTCCGCCCACATGGACTTTGCCTCCGTCATCCCCATCAGCGCCAAATGGCACGACGGGCTTGGCACGCTGCTGGAAGAGTGTGAAAAATACGCCCAGCCCGGCCCGCAGCTCTTCCCGGACGATGTCGTCACCGACATGCCCGAAAAGCAGGTCATGGCCGAGATCATCCGCGAAAAGCTGCTGTGGAACCTCGAGAAGGAGATCCCGCACGGCACCGCTGTCGAGATCACAAAATTCTCCGAGCGCGACGACGGCATCATCGACATCGACGCGACGATCTACTGTGAAAAGCAGAGCCACAAGGGCATCATCATCGGCAAGCACGGCGAAATGCTCAAGAAGATCAGCTCCGCTGCCCGCGCCGACTGCGAACGCTTCATGGGCACGAAGGTCTATCTCCAGACGTGGGTGCGCGTGAAGGAGCATTGGCGCGACAGCGATTATCTGATCTCCAACTTCGGCTACAGCCGCGAGAGCTGATGGCGCATAACATTCTGGTCTGCGCGCTGCTCGCGATGGCCCCGGTGGTGGAGCTGCGCGGCGCGCTCCCGGCGGGCCTCGCCATGGGCATCCCGGCGCTGCCGCTCTATCTGCTCTGCGTCGTGTGCAATCTGATCCCCGTGCCGTTCATCATTGTGTTCATCCGCCGGATTCTCGGCTGGATGGCGCGCCGCGGCGGAAAGCTGGGGAAGATCGCAGCCTTTGTCGAACGTCACGCGCACAAAAAGCTCGAAATTTACCGGAAATATGAGATGCTCGGCCTGTTCATCCTCGTCGCCATCCCCCTGCCGGGCACCGGTGCGTGGACGGGCGCGCTCATCGCGGGCCTTCGCGATCTGCGGCTGCGCTATGCGCTTCCGGTCATCGGCGCGGGCGTCGCCGCGGCGGGGATCATCATGCTGGCCCTCAGTCACGGCGTCGCGGTAATCTTTTGATACAACAAAAAACGCATCCGTATCGATGATACGGATGCGTTTTTTTGATTCTCATAGAAATTTCACCATGATGCGCTCGTCGTGATATGTGCCGTCCTTCAGGCGGAACGCGCGCGGCGTACAGCCGAAGTCCTCAAATCCGAGCGACTGGTAGAGATGAATGGCGCGCACATTGTCCGCGAACACGCCAAGCTCGATCTGCTCAAATCCGTTTTCCCGCGCCTGCGCGACCGCGATCTGGAGCATCGCGCGCCCAAGGCCGCAGCCGCAGTACGCCGCCTGGAGCGAAATGCCGAGGCTCGCGCGGTGCTGTATTTTGATGTGCGCGCGGATGCGCTGGATGCCGAGATCGCCGACGACGTTTCCGCCGTCAAAGGCCGTCACGGCAAAGTTCTGTGCATCCTCCGCCATTCCTTGCAGCCACGCGCCCAGCGTCTCCGCGTCCCGCGTACATTCCTCGGGATACCGCGCCATGAACGGCGTCTCTCCGGAGGTGATACAGCGATGCAGCGCGAGCGAGGCCGCGTCCTTTGGCTCCGCACTCCGGATGGTCAGCACGCGGCCGTCCGGCAGGGGATAGGCCGTCTCTGCGATCCGCATTGCTCAGTCACCCACGCCGGGTCCGATGACCTTGCCCACATGCCAGAGCTGCGCTGCGGTCTTCGCCGCCTGCATCCGCCCGTCTTCTCCTTCAAATGCCGTATAAGCGGTATGTGCGCCGCAATCCGGACACTCCACATACACGCACCAGCCGTTTTCCTCCTGCATCACACCGGGGCCGCCGCAGAACGGGCAGTCCTCCAGCTCGATTTCATAGATCGGATCCATCATCCGCTGCCTCCTTAATTTGCACGTTTTTTATAGTGTAGCACACTTGGCCGCAACTTACAACTGCGGTATTTACGCGTCGCGCTTCAGTTCGGCCATTTTACCAAAACCGGTTTCGTTTCGGGCGCATTTTGCAAGCAGGCATACGAAATTTTTCATAATTCTCTGTACGGCGGACGTTCGTATTTTTGCTGTTTCTGTGTTTATATCGCTAAATTGTCAGAAAAATAATTTGGTAACCTTCTGATTTTTTGGATGTTCTGCATGAAATCGAACGTAAAAACTTCGCAAAAACGTGAAAATTGTAATTGACAGACGGACCGAAAACGGATATGATTGTTAATATAAATTTTACAAAACTTGCAAATGGGAGGTTCAAGGTGTGACACGGTATGTGATCAAGCGTATTCTGCTTGCGCTTTTGACGATTTTTCTCATCTGTGCGCTCACATTCTTTCTGATGCACGCAGTTCCGGGCGGCCCGTGCAACCGCGAAAAGGCGCTCGATGCAGCGACCATTCAGGCGCTGGAGGAGCGGTATGGATTGAATCGGCCGGTTGGAGAGCAGTTCCTGTCCTATATGAAAAACGTCCTCAAGGGCGATTTCGGCGTCTCACTGAAAAACGGGCGCAATATCACGGATATCTTTAAGGATTCGTTCCCGATCTCCGCGAAGCTCGGCCTGATGGCCATTGCGGTCGCACTGGTGTGCGGCGTAATCTTCGGGTCGATCGCGGCGCTGATGCGCAACAAGCTTCCGGATCGGATCATCGTCTTCTTCTCAACGCTCTTTACCGCCGTGCCGAGCTTCGTGCTGGCGACGCTGCTTCTGCTGGTGTTCGCCATCAAGCTCGGCTGGGTCCCGGTCTGGAGCACGACCGACGTCCACTATACGCTCCCGGTCATCGCGCTCGCGGCCTATCCAATGGCCTATACCACGCGCCTTGCCAAGACGAGCATGCTCGACGCGCTGAGCCAGGACTATATCCGCACAGCCAAGGCCAAGGGCGTCCACCGCTGGAAGATCATCTTCAAGCACGCGCTGCGCAACTCGCTGGTTCCGGTTATCACCTATGCCGGTCCGCAGATCGCCTACATCATCACCGGCTCGATGGTCGTGGAGACGATCTTCACCGTCGGCGGCATCGGCAGCAAATTCGTCAGCGCCATCACCAACCGCGACTATACGCTCATCATGGGCACGACGATCTTCCTTGCGACGTTGATGGTCTTTGCCACGCTGATCTGCGACCTGCTCTATAAGGTCGTCGATCCGCGCATCAAATACGAGTAAAGGAGGGCGCATCGTGGACAAGCAATACGATCCCAACGTAACCCCGAAAAAGCAGGTCTTCAGCGCCCAGATCGATCTGAAGAAATTCGAAAAGGCGACGGACGAGGAAAAAAAGCAGCAGGACGTCATGAGCGAGAGCACGACGTTCTTCCGCGACGGCATGCGCAAGCTGATGAAAAATCCGCTTGCCGTGCTCAGCCTGATCCTCCTCGCCATCATCCTCATCACCATTATTGTCGCGCCGATGATCGTCCCTTATAAATATGAGGAGATCATGTCCATCAACGGCAAGCGCGACAAGGGCGCGAAAAACCTCGCTCCGTTTACTTACAGCAAGATGGAGCAGCAGTATATCGACCAGGGCGGCACCCGCTTCCCGCACATCTTCGGCACCGACGAGCAGTGCCGCGACTATTTCATCCGCGTCGTCTACGGCACGCGCGTCTCGCTGAGCATCGGCGTGTTCGCAAGCCTCATCGTGCTCATCATCGGCATGATCTATGGCAGTATCTCCGGCTATGTCGGCGGACGGACCGACCTCATCATGATGCGGATTGTCGATATCATCTATTCTCTGCCGGATATGCTGGTCATCATCCTCATCTCCGTCGTGCTCGATCAGGTGCTCGACCTGACCGGCTCGCCGCTGGCGAAGCTCGGCACGAATATGGTCTCCATCTTCATTGTCTTCGGCCTGCTCTACTGGGTCGGCATGGCGCGTCTGATCCGCGGCCAGATCCTTTCCATCAAGCAGAACGAATACATTCTGGCTGCCCGCGCCATCGGCGCGAAGCCGGGCCGCATCATCAAGCGGCACATCCTGCCGAACTGTCTTTCGGTCATCATCATCTCCGCGGCCCTTCAGGTGCCGTCCGCCATCTTCACCGAGAGCTATCTGAGCTTCCTCGGCCTTGGCGTCCGCGCGCCGATGCCGTCGCTCGGCTCGTTGGCGAATGCTGCGCGCGAGGGCCTGCAAAGCTATCCGTATAAGCTGGTGTTCCCGGCGCTGACGATCTGCCTGATCGTGCTGAGCCTCAATCTGCTCGGCGACGGTCTGCGGGACGCCTTTGACCCGAAGCTGAAGAGGTGATCGATATGAGTGAACATCTTCTGAGCGTGCAGGATCTGCACACCTCCTTCTTTACCGATTCCGGCGAAGTCCACGCCGTCAACGGCGTTTCGTTCAATCTCGACCCCGGCGAGGTGCTCGGCATCGTGGGCGAGTCCGGCTCCGGCAAGAGCGTGACGGCCTATTCCATCATGCAGATTCTGGCCGATACCGGCCGGATCACCTCCGGACACATTCTCTACAAAGGGCAGGATCTCACGACATGGGACGCCCGGCAGATGAGCGGCTTCCGCGGCAAGTGCTGCTCCATTGTCTTCCAGGACCCGATGACCAGTCTCAACCCCGTCTTTACCATTGGCAACCAGCTCCGCGAGGCCATTGAGCTGCATACGGACCGCAAGGGCAAGGCATCTCTCGCCCGCGCGATCGAAATGCTGGAGCTGGTCGGCATCAACGAGCCGCAAAAGCGTGTCAAGCAGTATCCGCACGAGCTGTCCGGCGGTATGCGCCAGCGCGTCATGATCGCGATGGCCCTCGCCTGCGAACCCGACATTCTGATCGCCGACGAGCCGACCACCGCCCTCGATGTCACCATTCAGGCGCAGATCCTCGAGCTGATGCAGAGCCTTCAGAAAAAAATGGGCATGGCGGTCATCCTCGTCACGCATGACCTCGGCGTCATTGCCGACATGTGCGACAACATCATCGTCATGTACGGCGGTCATATCTGTGAGCGCGGCACCGCCGATGAGATCTTCTACAATCCGCGGCATGAGTATACCAAGGGTCTGCTTCGCTCCATCCCGAATGTCAACAACATGAAGGAGAAGCTCATCCCCATCGCCGGTACGCCCATCAACGTACTCAATCTGCCGAAGGGCTGCGCGTTCTGTGCGCGCTGCGACGAGGCAATGAAGATCTGTCTTGAGCAGCAGCCCGAGGAGCTGACCATCAACGAAAACCACAAGGCAGCCTGCTGGATGAACGTCCGCCGGATGCTGGAAGAGGAAGGAGGCGGCGCACAATGAGCAGCGAACTTCTGTGCGTGGAGCATCTCAAGCAGTATTTCCCGGTCAAGACCGGCTTCGGCAAGACCGTTCCGCTCAAGGCCGTCGACGATGTCTCCTTCTCCATCAACGAGGGCGAGACGCTTGGACTCGTCGGCGAATCCGGCTGCGGTAAGACAACCGTCGGCCGCTCGCTCATGCAGCTCTACGTGCCGACCGCCGGACGCATCACGTTTGGCGGCGACGTCCTGTTCGACAGCGGCGAGCGCTTTGACGAAGCAGGGAAGCCACTGCTCGACGCGGCGGGAAAGCCCATCCGCGAAAAGCGCATCCATGTCAACATGCTGCCGTACCGCAAGCAGATGCAGATGGTCTTCCAGGACCCCTATTCCTCGCTCGACCCGCGTATGACCGTCGAGGACATCATCGGTGAGCCGCTGGACGTCCACCATCTCTACTCCAACAAAAAAGAGCGCCGGGAAAAGATCCTCGAGCTGATGAATTACGTCGGCCTGAACGCCGAGCATGCCCGCCGCTACGCCCATGAATTTTCCGGCGGCCAGCGGCAGCGCATCGGCATTGCCCGCGCCCTCGCCGTCGACCCGAAGTTCATCGTCTGCGATGAGCCGGTCTCCGCGCTCGACGTGTCGATCCAGGCGCAGGTCATCAACATGTTCGAAGAGCTTCAGGAGAAGCTCGGCGTGGCGTATCTGTTCATTGCGCACGATCTGCTCGTCGTCCATCACATCTCGAAGCGCATCGCCGTCATGTACCTCGGCAAGATGGTCGAGATTGCGGACGCGGACGACCTGAACGAGAACCCCATCCATCCGTATACCGAGTCGCTGCTCTCCGCCGTCCCCATCCCGGACCCGAAGACCGCGCGCGAGCGGCAGCGCATCGTCCTCACCGGCGACGTGCCGAGTCCGCTCAATATGCCGACCGGCTGCCCGTTCCGTACCCGCTGCCGCTACGCCACCGAGCAGTGCGCCGCGGAATGCCCCACGCTCACCGACCGGGGCCATGGCCACCTTGTTGCCTGTTGGAACAAATAATTCTTAATTTTTCCCTTCATTTTTTGACGCTCTGACGATTGACGGCGCGGCAGCTCCGTGCTATTCTATCGTCAAACCTGCAAGACTTTCTCAGTTTCTTGCAAATATGTCGTTTTACGGACGAGACGGCCAAATCGCATGACAGGCGCGCCTGCCATGTCCGCTTTCCTTTCGGAAAGCGGGGCAGCCGCTTCGTGCCGGAACAAATATTAAAGGAGGAAAACACAAAATGAAAAGAAGCATTGCTCTGCTCCTTACGCTCGTGATGCTGCTCAGCCTTGCCGCCTGTGCCGGTAAGAGCAACAGCGACAGCACGACTCCCAGCACGTCCACTGAGACCAATGGCACGACTGAGAGCACCGACACCGCTGATACCAGCAGTGAAGAGGTTCCCGATGCCGCTTCGCTCGTCAGCGACGCGTTCATCGACCCGATCAACGACTGGGACCAGTACAACACCATGATCGATGAGATCAAGGCCGAGACCGACTTTGCCAAGCGCACCGAGCTGATGCACGAGGCCGAGGACGTCCTGATGAGCAACTACTGCATCATCCCGCTCTACTACTACAACGACATCTACATGCTCAAGGATTATGTCGAAGGCATGTACGCCAACCTGTTCGGCACGAAGTTCTTCCAGAACGTCCACATGACCAACGGTTCCACGACGCTCCGCCTGAACCTCGCCTCCGAGCCTGACTTCCTTGACCCGGCGCTCAACAGCTCCGTCGACGGCGCCTGCCTCGCGGCTGCGTCCTTCTCCGGTCTGTATACCTACAATGCAGAAGGCCACACTGAGCCTGCCTGCGCCACCGGCTACACCGTCAGCGAAGACGGCCTGCACTTCGTCGTCACTCTGCGTGAGGGCCTGAAGTGGTCCGACGGCAGCGACCTGACCGCCGCTGACTTCGAGTACTCCTGGAAGCGCGCCGCTTCCGAAGCGACCGCTGCCGACTATGGCTACATGTTCGCCGGCTTCGAGGGCTATCCCAATGATCTGGCTGTCACCGCTACCGACGACACCACCCTCGAGTTCACTTTGACCGCGCCCTGCGCGTACATGGAAGACCTCATGGCGTTCCCGACCTTCTACCCGGTGAAGCAGTCCGCTGTGGAAGCGGCTGACGGCTGGGAGACCTCGCCCGGTGCCTGGTGCCAGAATGCTGGCTTTGTCAGCAATGGCCCGTTCGTCTGCACCGAATGGAACCATGACACCTCCATGACCTATGAAAAGAACCCGTACTGGTACGGCGCTGACGACGTCGAGCTCGAGAAGATGGAGTTCATGCTCTCTGCTGACGACACCGCGATCTACGCCGCTTACAACTCCGGCGACGTCGACATGATCGACACCGTCCCGAACGACGAGATCCAGTCCCTGCTGAGCAACCCCGAGTTCCACATTGTCGACAACCTCGGCACCTACTACGCTGCCTTCAACGCCAACAGCCCTATCTTCGAGGGCAAGACCCCGGAGCAGGCTGCCTGCATGCGCAAGGCCATGAACATCCTGATCGACCGTGAGTACATCTGCGAGAACGTCGGTCAGACCGGCCAGATCGCTGCGAACGCCTTCATCCCGTACGGCATGGCCGACGGCAACGGCGGTGTATTCAAGACCGAAGTGTCCGAGCAGGGCTACTTTGATCCGTACGGCATCAACAACGACTACGAAGGCACTCTGGAAGAGGCCCGCACACTGCTGAAGGCCGCCGGCTACAAGTTCGACGACAACGGCATGCTCTCCTCCGAGACCCCGATCTCCATCGAGTACCTGACCAACGACGGCACCAACCACATCGCTGTCGCCGAGGCCATGCAGCAGGACTTCGCCGCCCTCGGCATCGAAGTGACCATTCAGTCTCAGGACTGGAACGTCTTCCTGCAGGAGCGCAAGAACGGCAACTATGACTTCTGCCGTGAAGGCTGGCTCGCCGACTTCAACGACCCGATCAACATGCTCGAGATGTGGATCACCACCTCCGGCAACAACGACTGCCAGTTCGGCCGCACCGCCGAGTACTACGCTGCGCAGAACGGCTAATCCCCAAATCAAAACGGTGTCTCCTTCGGGAGACACCGTTTTTTGTATGTAAAAGTCCCGGACGCACTTTGCATCCGGGACTTAATTTATGTTCTTCCAAACATCGGTCCTTCGTCGCCCTGTCCACAGGGAACGAAGCCGCACTTTTGCAGCACGCGCTGTGAGATCGCGTTGCTCGGCTCGGTCTGCGCGAGCACGCGGCGCCATTCAGAGCCGCGCCGATGCGATCCGAATGTCCGTCATACGCGCGCCTCTGCGAAGCTGTGCACAAGATCGACCAGCACATCGGTCATCAGCCCGAGGCTCTCCACCGGAATCCACTCGCGGACGCCGTGGTAGTTGTAGCCGCCGGTCGGCAGATTCGGGCAGGGGAGACCGTCCCAGCTCAGCCGCGCACCGTCCGTGCCGCCGCGGATCGGGACACAGCGCATCTCCACACCGTTCTTTGCGAACGCGGCGCGTGCATGCTCAATCAGCTCCGGATGTGGGTCGATCTTTTCCTTCATGTTGTAATAGCTGTCGCGGATCACGGCTTCCGCCGTGCCGGGTCCGTAGGTCTCGTTGATCTTCGCGGCACATTCTGCAAACAGCGCCTTTCTGGCTTCAAACTTTGCCCGGTCGTGGTCACGGATGATATAGCGCAGCCGCGCCTCCGTCACGCTGCCGGACATGTCATGCAGATGGAAAAAGCCCTCATAGCCCTCCGTCTTTTCCGGCACTTCGTCCGTGGGCAGCATCGCGGCAAATTCCATCGCGACCGCCGCCGCGTTCACCATCACGTCCTTCGCGCTGCCCGGATGGACGCCGATACCGTGTACTGTCAGCACGGCGTCCGCCGCATTGAAGTTCTCATATTCAAATTCGTCGATCGCCCCGCCGTCAACCGTGTAGCCGAGGTCGCAGCCAAGGCTTTCCACGTCCAGCCCGTCTACGCCGTTGCCGATCTCCTCGTCCGTCGTGAAGATGACCCGCAGCTCGCCGTGCGCCGCGCCGGAGCTGATCAACTGCTCGACTGCTGCCATGATTTCGGCGACGCCCGCCTTGTCGTCCGCGCCGAGCAGCGTGGTCCCGTCGGTGACGATCAGTTCCTTACCGATGAACTGCGAAATGCCGGGGCAGAGAGCCTCGGTCAGAGAGACGGTGTTGTTCAGCTTCAGCTCGCCGCCCTCGTAGCGGACGATGCGCGGCTTCACATGCTCACCAGGGGCGTCCGGCGCGGTGTCCATGTGGGCGATCAGCGCCAGCACCGGCGCGTTTGCCGCGTCCTTTGCCGGGAGCGTCGCAAGCACATTGCCGGCTGCATCCATACGGATGTCCGTCAGGCCCAGCTCGTCCAGCTCCTTCATCAAAAGCCGCCCAAGATCCTTCTGCCGCTCCGTCGAGGGCGAAGTGCCGGTCGAGTCATCCGACGTCGTATAGTAGGTCACATACCGCAGAAAGCGTTCCTTTGCATCCATGCACTGTTCCTCCTCTGAACTGTTTTCCTTATCATAGCACGAAAATTCCGTCGTTGCAATCCTGCCTGTATTCCGTCCATAATAATCTAAAGGAAAAACCGCCGCAAAACCTTTTGGTTTTGCGGCGGTTGGCACCCCCGGCTGGATTCGAACCAGTGGCCTGCCGCTTAGGAGGCGGCCGCTCTATCCAACTGAGCTACGGGGGCATATCTGATTTCGCGGAATTATTTTACACCGGAACCGCCGGAAAGTCAAGCCGGGGCATATTTGTCCGCTCCGGACATAGGATGTATGGGAAGTGAAAGCATGACAATGACATCCATCTTGGAGGTACTTCCGGCGCAGTTCCGTGCGGCACTGCGAGGACTGGATTGGGACAAGATACAGGAGCTGCGGCTGCGCAGCGGGTATCCGCTTGGAATCAAGCGGGTCGGCGAACGGGAGGCAGCGCATAACGCAGCGCATGATCCAGCACATGACGCAGCGGGCGTTGTGCGGGCAGAGGATGTGGCGGCTGTGCTTGCGGCGGCGACGAGACAGTCGGCATACAGTGCGCAGGAGACGCTGCGCGAAGGTTATCTCACGCTGGAGGGCGGACACCGTGTCGGCGTGTGCGGAACGTTGGTATTACGCGGCGGCGAGCCATACAGCATGAAGGACGTCACGTCGCTGAACATCCGCGTGGCGCACGATATTCGCATGGATTCTGCGCGTTTGCTGCCCTATTTGCGGGAAAATCTGCTGATCATCGGTGTGCCGGGCAGCGGGAAAACAACGCTGCTGCGGGCCTGCATCCGGACGCTCAGTCAGATGGGACAATGTGTCAGCGTGGCGGATGAACGCGGGGAAATCGCGGCGTTTCCGTTGGGGAGCCGGGTGGACGTGCTGCGCGGCTGCGGAAAGCAGGCCGCGATGGAGCGGCTGCTGCGCGTGATGGGTCCGGAGTGGATCGCAGTGGACGAGATCAGTGCAGAGGCGGATGTGCTGGCGCTGGAGAAGTGCTCCTACTGCGGCGTGAAGCTGCTGGCGACGGCGCATGCGGAAAGCGTGGACGAGCTGCACCGCAGGCGGCTCTATCGGATGCTGCTGGAGACAGGCGTATTCCGGCGGGCGCTGGTGCTGCGGGCGGATCAGCAATTTGCGGAAGAGGAGATCGGACTATGATAAAACTACTTGGGACGGCTATGATCGTGTTGGGTTCCGGCTCCGCCGGGTTTGGATTTGCGCGCGCAGTCCGCGCTCAGCTGCGGCAGCTGAACGCGCTGCTGGCGGCGCTGGAGGCGATGAAGGGTGAGATCGAATACCGGCTGACGCCGCTGCCGGAGCTGTTTGCCGCGCTGGGCGAGGGGACAGAGCCGGTGACGGCGGCGTTTTTCCGCGGCTGCGCGGCGATGATGGAAGCAGACCGGGCGCTGCCGCCGCAGCTTGTACTGGGGCGGGCGATGGAACAGACAACGAGTCTGCAATGGAGCGCGCGGACGCGCGAGACGGTGCGGAATCTGGCCTTTTCACTCGGGAAGTTTGACCTTGGCGGGCAGGTGCGCGCCATCGAGCTGGCACAGGAGCGGCTGCGCGCGGAGCTGGCGGAGGTACAGGCCGGGAGCCGTGCGCGTTGCCGGAGCTATGAAACGATCGGGATCTGCGCCGGGCTGGCGCTGGCGGTGATATTGCTCTGACATGGAAATTGATTTGATTTTTAAGATCGCGGCGGTGGGAATCGTGGTTTCGATTTTGAATCAGGTGCTTGTGCGCTCCGGCCGGGAGGAACAGGCGACGATGACGTCGCTGGCGGCGCTGGTTGTGGTGCTGATGATCGTGGTGCAGAAGATTGCGGCGCTGTTTGACCTGGTCAAGGATCTGTTTCAATTTTGATGGAGATTTGGAAATTTGCGGCGTTTGCGATCGTGTGTGCGCTGCTCTGCGCCGTGCTGAAGCAGCACGGGGCGGGACAGGCATCGCTGCTGGCGCTGGCGGGCTGCGTGGGGCTGCTGCTGACGGCGATGACGGTGCTCACGCCGGTGATGACGTTCCTCTGGCGGCTGGCTAGCCTTGCGGGTGTCAATCCGGCGCTGCTCGCGCCGGTTCTGAAAGCGGCGGCGGTCGGTTTGCTCACGCAGCTGACGGAATCGTTCTGCAAGGACGCGGGGCAGCAGGCGCTGGCCAAGGCGGTGGAGCTGGGCGGCGGGGTACTGGCGCTCTATGCGCTGCTGCCGCTGGCGAGCAGCGTGGCGGAGCTATTGCAGCGGATGGCTGGAGGCGGATGATGCGGAAGTGCCTGATATTTCTGCTGCTGGCGGCAGCGCTTGCAACCGGCGTATGCGCAGCGGCGGATGTTTTGCAGGAGGAGGCCGCGATCCTCGGCGCGGACAAGCTGGAGGACGCCCTTCCCGCGGAGTCGGAGGAAGCGCTGGATGGGATCTCGCCGCTGGAACAGGGCAGCTTTACAGAAGGATTTAAGCAGGTTCTGTCCGGCGCGGTGAAGGGACTCGGCGGATGGATGCGGCAGGGCGCGCGGGTGAGCGCAGCGCTGCTGGCCGCGGCGCTGCTGTGCGGGTTCGGTGCGGAGGCGAAGGGCGGCGCGGGCGCGGCAGTGCGGATGGCGGGCTGTCTCGGCATTGCGGCGGTCTGCACGTCGGGGCTGTATGGGATGATCGCGCTGGCACAGGAGACGCTGGATGGACTCGGGAGCTTTTCGGCGCTGCTGCTGCCGGTGCTCTCCTCGGCGCTGACAGCGTCCGGTGGGGTAACAAGCGGCGGAACACTCTACGCTGGGGCGACGCTGCTCATCAGCGTGCTGACGAGCCTGATCCGCTCGTTCCTCATTCCGTGCGTCTACTGTTATTTCTTTCTGGCCGTGGCGCAGTATGCCATCGGGGACGACCGGCTGGAATGTCTGCGCGAGCTGGCGGGGTGGACGGTAAAGACGGCGCTGCGCGCGGCGGTGGCCGCGTTTACGGCGTATCTGACGCTGACGGGCCTGCTCGCCGGGGCGGCGGATGAGATGACGTTAAAGGCGGCGAAGAGCGTGATCTCTACGGCCATCCCGGTCGTGGGCGGGATGATTTCGGAAGCGTCGCAGGCTGTGCTGACGAGTGCAGCGCTGATCCGGAACAGCGCGGGGATATTCGGGCTGCTGGCGGTGCTGGCGGTAGGGCTTGGGCCGTTTTTGCAGATTGCGGTGCAGTATCTGGCGCTGCGCGTGACCACAGCGCTGAGTGGCTTTCTGGCAATGCAGGAACACACAAAGCTGCTTGCATGTGCGGCGGATGCGATGGGCTATATGTTGGCGATGACGGGCAGCGCGATGCTGATGGTGATCGTGGCGGTGTGTGCGTTTTTGAAGGCGGTGAACGGATGAAGGGGTATTTGTTTTCTCTGACGGCGGCGGCGCTGCTCTCGGCGCTGGTGCTGGCGCTGGTGCCGGAGGGAAGTGTACGGCGGACGGTACAGCTGGGGTGCGGGCTGCTGCTGGCGCTGACCGCGCTCAGCCCACTGCTGAAACTGGACTATGATGCGATTGCAAAGCAGATCGCAGAGATTCGGCTGGATACCGAGACGGTGCGGACGGGCGTGGAGGTGCAGAACCGGGAGCTTCAGGCGCGCATCATATCCGAACAGGCCGCAGCATATATATGGGACAAAGCGGACGAGATGGGGGTGGCGCTGGAGGTTGAGGTGGAGACGCGGGATCTTGGCAGCGGGCCATATCCGTGGCGCGCGACGCTGACCGGGACGTGCGGCGGCGAGAAGCGCACGGCGCTGACACAGTACATCGAGGAAAATCTGGCGATCCCGGAGGCGAGGCAGGTATGGCAATGCGAATAGACAGGGAGGCGCTTGGGCGTGCAGGCCGGACGCTGCGGACATTTGCGGCAAAGTATCGGATTGCGATTCTGGCGGCGCTGCTGGGACTGCTGCTTCTGCTGTGGCCGACGGGAAGCAGGCGCGAAACTGTAAAGACCGAGACGGCAGCAAGCGGCTTTTCCCTTGCGGAGACGGAGGAGAAGCTCGAAGCGCTGCTCTGCCAGATTGACGGCGCGGGCGCGGTGGACGTGATGCTGACGCTCGCGGACGGCGGCGAGGCCGTCTATCAGGTGGATGAGACGGTTCGCGATGATGGGCGCGAAGAGCAGACGGTGCTCGCTGACAAGGCGCCGGTGCTCGTCCAGACACGGCAGCCGAGGTTTCAGGGGGCCGTGGTCGTCTGCGAGGGCGCGGACCGTGCGGCAGTGAAGCTCGCGGTGACGGAGGCCGTCGCGAGCCTGACGGGACTTGGCAGCGGGAAGATCGCAGTCGTCAAAATGAAGTCATCAAACTAAGGAATCTCTGAATCAATCGTCTGCGACTGCGAGCGGATCTTTTCCGCCCACTCTTCGGTATCAAAAACGGGAAATACATACAGTATTCCTCCGCTTTTGATACCTTGATCGGACGAAAAATCTTTCACTCACAGTTCTTGCCGATTGAATCAGAGCTTCCCTGAAAATGAAGGACAATAGGAGGAAACGGTATGAAAGCATGGAAACGGAACGCAGTGATCGCGACGGTGCTGGTCTTTATCTGCGCGGGCGTGTATCTGAACTGGTCGTACAACCAGAAGGAGAAGACGCCAGAGCTGACACAGACGCTGAGCGCGGAGCAGGTAATGGGGGAGACGACCATGGTGATCGCGGACACGTCGGAGGAGGCAGAGCCGGCCGCGAACATGGACGCGGCGGATTATTTCGCGCAGGTGCGCCTGAGCCGGCAGGAATCGCGCGACAGCGCCGTGGAGCTGCTCGAGGAGACGATCGCATACGACGAAGGCACGGCCGTAGGCGATACGGCGTCCGCCACGCTCAACACGCTGGTAAACACGGCGCTGAGCGAGGCGCAGATTGAGAGCATGGTCATCGCGAAGGGCTTTGCCGACTGCGTGACGTACATCACGGACGACACGGTCAGCGTGGCGGTTGCTGCACCGGCGGAAGGTCTGAGTGAGGCGGACGCGGCGCTCATCTCCGATGTGGTACGTTCGCAGACGGATTATCCGCTTTCACAGGTGCGCATTATCGAAGTGAAGCCGTAAGGACAGCATGGATTTTGGTGGAGGGCGGGAACGCTCTCCACTTTTTGCGCCTTTTTACTTGAAATTCTATGGATTTATGGTACAATGTCAAAATGAGAAAAGAATCGGGTACTTTGCGCAGGAGGCTATGTTATGGCAGAAAATAAAGAATACTTCTCCAAGGAAGTGGAGAATGGTTCCATTCAGATCTCGGAAGAGGTCGTTGCGTCTGTGGCGGCAATGGCCGTGCTGGAGGTAGAGGGCGTGTGCGGATTGGCGAGCAATCTCGGCTATGACATTGCGGAGATGCTGGGCAAGAAGACGCTGGCCAAGGGCGTCCGGATGAGCACAGAGGGCGATGCGCTGCGCATCGACTGTGAGATCGTGGCGCAGTTCGGGCAGCCGGTGTTCGTGCTGGCACGGAATGTGCAGGAGCACGTGAAAAGCTGCGTGGAATCGCTGACGGGTCTCAGCGTGGCACAGGTGAACGTCAACGTGTCCGGCATCGCGCTGCCGCGCGAGGGCAAAAAGTAAGAGGGAAAGACAGGAGCAGCTATGACAAGGACGAATGCGCGGGAGATCGCGTGCCATCTGGTATATGAAATGTATCTCAACGACATCACAGCCGGTGAGGCGCTGACGGCGCTGATGGATGAGGGCTACTATCCGAGTTTGAAGTCGGAGAGCGACGTCTATGAGGAAAAGCCGACGGGCAAGCAGCTGGAATATCTGGAAAACGTCGTGCAGGGCGTGCAGGCGAAGCGCGCGGAGCTGGAAGGATATCTGGAGAAGTATGCCATCGGCTGGAGCGTTGGGCGCATCTCGAAGGTGGCCCGTGCGGTGATGGAGGTCGCGATGTATGAGGTGCTCTACGTCCACGACGTGCCGACCGGCGCGGCCATCAGCGAGGCGGTCGAGCTGACGCGGAAATATGAAAACGAGGACGTGGTCGCGTTTGTAAACGGTGTGCTGGGCGCGTTTGCCCGGGCACAGGGCGCGAATGAGGCCGAATGATGGTCCTCGGGTTTGACACCAGCAACTATACCACTTCGGTGGCGATCTCGGACGGCGTGGGCGGCAAAAACTGCTCACGCCTTTTGGACGTTCGGCCCGGCGAGCTGGGGCTGCGGCAGTCAGACGCGCTGTTTGCGCATGTGAAGCGGCTGCCGGAGCTGGCGCGGGCACTGTTCGCGGAATATCCGGGCGCGGAGATCACGGCGATTGGAGCCAGTACGCGGCCAAGGGCTGTGGAGGGTTCGTACATGCCGTGCTTCCTCGCAGGACAGAGCACGGCAGAGACGATGGCGGCGGCGCTCGGGGTGCCGTTCCACGCGGTATCGCACCAGCAGGGGCATGTGGCGGCGGCGCTCTGGTCGGCGGGACGGATGGAGCTGATGGATGTGCCGCATCTGGCATGGCATCTGTCCGGCGGGACGACGGAGCTGCTGCTCATCACGCCGGAAGGGAAGAACGTCCGCGCCGAAAAGCTCGGCGGGACGAGTGACATCTCCGCCGGACAGCTTATCGACCGAACCGGGAAGCTGCTCGGCTTGCAATTCCCGGCGGGAAAAGCGCTCGACGCGCTGAGCCGCGAGTCGGATGCGAAGGAGGATTTCCGCGTGAAGGTGAATGGGCTGACGTTCTCATTCTCCGGGCTGCAAAATAAGGTGGAAGGCTATCATGCCGCCGGGCACGGCGCGGCGGAGACGGCACGGTACGCGCTGCGGTCGGTGATCGGGTGCATCCTGCGGACGACCGAGGCGGCGCGGAAGGCATATCCGGGGCTGCCGGTGGTGTTTTCGGGCGGTGTGGCGTCGAACGCGATGCTGCGCGAAGCGTGCGCGGGCACGGACGCCGTGTTTGCGCAGCCGCAGTTTTCCACGGACAACGCGATGGGCGTCGCGATTCTGACGGCGCGGTTGGAGGGACTGGATGGAGCTGCAAATTCTTGAGGTCTCGCAGGTCAACGCCTACATCAAGGGGCTGTTTGACCGGGACGCGCTGCTGGGGCAGGTGTGCGTTCAGGGAGAGCTCAGCAACTATAAGGTATATCCCTCGGGGCATCACTATTTTACGATGAAGGACGCAGAGGGTGCGCTGCGGTGCGTGATGTTCCGCTCGAGTGCGGGGCGGCTGCGCTTCAAACCGGAGAACGGGATGCAGGTGCTGGCCGTGGGGCGGATCACGGTATTTCCGCGCGACGGAGCGTATCAGCTCTACTGTGAGAACTTGACGCCCGCAGGCGCGGGCGACCTGCACGTGGCATTTGAGCAGCTGAAGGCGAAGCTGCTGGCCGAGGGGCTGTTTGACCGGAGCCTGAAAAAACCGCTGCCGCCGTATCCGCACACGATCGGCATTATCACGTCCGGCGCGGGCGCGGCGATCATGGATATGCTGCGGATCTTGAACAAGCGCTATCCGCTGGCGAAGGTCAAAATTTTGCCGGTGCGCGTACAGGGCGCGGAGGCCCCGGCGGAGATCGCGGGCGCGATCCGCTATGCCAACGCGCACAAGGCAGCAGATGTGCTCATTACAGGGCGCGGCGGCGGATCGATGGAGGATCTCTGGGCGTTCAACGATGAGCGCGTGGCGCGGGCCATTTTTGCGTCGGAAATTCCGGTGATCTCGGCGGTCGGCCATGAGCCGGACGTGACGATCTCGGACTTTGTGGCGGATGTGCGGGCGGCGACGCCGTCGAACGCGGCGGAACTGGTTGCGCCGGATCAGGCGGAGCTGCGGCAGACGCTGGCAAACATGCATGCGCGGATGCTGGCAGCGGTGAAAAAGCAACTACAATTCGACCGGCAGCGGCTCGGCGCGCTGGCGGGGCGGCGGGTTTTACAGTCGCCGCTTGGATATTTACAGGACCGGCGGATGCTGCTCGACCACGAGAGCCGGATGCTCGCGACGCTGATGCAGCGGGCAGTCGCGCAGAAGAAGCAGCGGTTCGCACATCTGGCGGCGGCGCTCGACGCGATGAGTCCGCTGAAGGTGCTCGGGCGCGGATACAGCCTCGTGCGGACGGAGGACGGAAGCGTCGTCCAGCGGGCGGAGCAGCTCCGCGTGGGCGAAACATTGGAGATCACGCTGCGCAAGGGCAGCGTCAGCGCGGAAGTACGCGAGATCAGGGAGGACAGCGATGGCAGAGAGATCGAAGACGTTTGAGGCGTCGATGGAGCGACTGGAGGCAATCGTCCGGCAGCTGGAACAGGGAAATGTGCCGCTGGAAGAGTCGCTGAAGCTCTTTCAGGAGGGCACGAAGCTCGTGCAGGGCTGCACAAAGCTGCTGGACAAGGCGGAGCTGGAGGTTGTGAAGCTGATGAAAGGGCCGGACGGGGAACCGGTGGAGCAGGAGTTCGTGCGCGATGAGTGAGTTTGATGAAAGAATGAGCGCCTACCGCGAAGCGGTGGAGGCGTATCTGAATGGGTGCTTCACGGAAGATCTGCCGCAGAAACGGCTCTTTGAGGCGATGCGGTACAGCCTGCTCGCAGGCGGGAAGCGCATCCGGCCCGTGCTGGCGCTGGAATTCTGCCGGGTGTGCGGCGGAGACTGGAAACAGGCGGTGCCGATCGCGGCGGCGGTGGAGATGGTGCACACGTACAGCCTGATCCACGACGATCTGCCGTGCATGGACAACGACGATTACCGGCGCGGCAAGCTGACGAACCATAAGGTGTTCGGTGAGTCGACGGCGGTGCTCGCGGGCGACGCGCTGCTGACGGCGGCGTTTGAGACGCTGGCAAATTCCGGCACGGGCGCGGACATTATTGCCGGAACGGTGCGGACGCTGGCCGTGGCGGCAGGAGAACTTGGCATGGTGGGCGGGCAGGTGCTCGACCTCGCGGCCGAGGAGGAGGAGATGCCCGACGCGGAGCATATTTATACATTGCAGGATTTGAAGACCGGCGCGCTGATCCGCGCGGCGTGCTGCTGCGGTGTGGTCGCGGGACATGGGAGCGCGGCACAGTATGAAGCGGCGGCACGGTACGCCACGGCGCTGGGACTGGCGTTCCAGATCCGGGACGATATGCTCGATGTGCTCGGCGATGCAAAGACGCTCGGCAAGGCCGTCCATGTGGACGAGAAGAAGGGGACGTTTGTGCGGCTCTACGGTCTCGAACGCTGCGGCGAGATGATCGCCGCGGAGGGAGAGAAGGCCGAGGCGGCGCTGGAGGTCTTCGAGGATCCGGCGTTTTTGAAGGAGCTTGTACAAAAGCTCGCTGTAAGGGAATTTTGAACATGACCACCCGCCCGGAGGGGCGGGTGGTTTTTTGCAAATGAAATTATGTAGGAGAAAATCGGAGAAGCGGGCGGACAGGGTCATCCACCCCTACATGGTGCGGCGGAAAATCGGAGGAACGGGCGGACAGAGTCGTCCGCCCCTACAAGGTGCAGAAGAAGATCGCAGAAGCGGGCGGACGGGGGCGTCCGCCCCTACGGGGTGCGGTGAGGGGTTCTTTACGGAAAATTCATGAATATTCGCTTGTATATACAGCGAAAGTATGGTATAGTGAGACGCAGCAATGGCGCAGTATCCTAGTCGGCCCCACCGGTATCGGGGAAGGGCCTAAAAATCCTTTGAAGGGCATATCTATGAAACCCGTGGTGTCTGCTTCTTACGCCCAGTCTGGGGTGGATGCTGGGGGGAGGCATTTTTTGCCTGCGGCGGACGGGCCAGTCCCAATGGCATGGGAAGCACGGACCCGGCCGCTGTGGAGACCGGATATTGTGCAGAGGCGTACTCCCTTTGTGGTCAGCGACCTCTGTACGGTACCGGACTGAACCTGCATTGCGGTGCTACCCGGCTTCGAGCCGTGAACGCTGTGTGCAGTGTAGCCTGCCTTGCGTGAGCAGATCAGGGAAAGGGAAGCTAAGCGTCCGCGGCCCATGGCCTTGGGCCGGAGGGCGATATTCCCTTGAAAGACGGTTTGCAAAAGAGGATAAGAACCGGAAGAGTCCGCTGTGGAAATCACCTAGGCTGTCAGAAATGGGTGGATCCGGGATTGCGGTACGGCTTGAGTGGCAATCGGGTAGCGGCTGCGGCGACGCACCGCCGGACGTATCAAAGGGAAACCGCCTCCGCGGCGACGGGAGGTTCGCGTCCGTGGAAAACAAACCCGACCTAAACCGTAAGATTTACCGGGTCCATCGCCATTGTGCTTTGTTGGGAACGCTCCTGTGCGGAGCGATCAGATAGATGGAGGGAAGACCGTGGCAGACGGCAAAAAGAAAAAGAGCGGCAAAAAAACAGGGCCGGACTGGAGCTGGATCCTGTTTATTTTTGTGATCACGATGGTCATTTCGGCGGCAATGTCGTTTATTTCCTCGCGGCTGCTGGGCAACGCGGGCATGGCCGTTTCGTTTTTGATCTTGATCTGCATCGTGGCCATCGGCATCGTGTTCGACATCATCGGCGTGGCCGTGACGGCCTGTCCCGAGGCGCCGTTCCACGCGATGGCATCGCGCAAGGTGGCTGAGGCGCCGGACGCGCTGCGGCTGCTGCGGAACGCGAACCGCGTGAGCTCGTTCTGCAACGACGTCATCGGCGATATATGCGGCGTCATCTCCGGCTCAGCCTCGGCGGTCATCGCGGCGCGGGCCGTGCTGGGCATGGAGAGCACGAAGGCGACGATCGTGACGCTCGGGATGAGCGCGCTGGTCGCGGCCGTGACCGTCGGCGGGAAGGCCGTGGGAAAGACGTTCGCGATGGGTGGGAGCGTGCAGGTCGTGCGGTCGACTGCAAAGGTGCTCTGCTTTTTCCGCACCATTTTTCAGAATAAAAGGCGCAAATAAGCGCCGTTTGAGGGCATTATGGTATTAGAGACGATACATTCCAGAGACGATCTGCTGCGGCTGACACCGGAGGAGCAGCGGACGCTCTGCGCGGAGATCCGGCAGTTTCTGGTCGAGCACGTCAGCCGGACGGGCGGACATCTGGCGTCGAATCTCGGGATCGTGGAGACGACGGTCGCGATCGAGACGGTATTCGATACGCGGCGTGACCGGCTGGTCTTCGATGTGGGGCATCAATCCTATGTGCATAAGATCCTGACCGGGCGGATGGAACGGTTTGACACGCTGCGGCAGTACGGCGGGATCGCAGGATTTCCAAAGCCGTGCGAGAGCGAATGTGATGCCTTTGTGGCGGGGCATGCGTCGAACGCGGTGTCGGTTGCGCTGGGCATGGCGCGGGCGAGGACGCTGCGGGGCGAGAATTATCAGGTCGCGGCGCTGCTCGGCGATGGGGCCTTGACCGGCGGATTGGCCTATGAGGGGCTGAACAACGCGGGCATCAGCCGCGAGCCGATGGTCGTGATCTTGAACGACAACGGCATGAGCATCACGCGCAACGTGGGCGCGATCTCGCGGTATCTGGCGCGGGCGCGGCTGCGGCCAAAATACATCGGATTCAAGCTGTGGTACCGCAAGGCGACGGCGAAGACCGCCGCGGGGCGGAAATTCTACGAGCTGACGCACAAGGTCAAGGAGCGGATGCGGAGGAGCTTGCTCGGCACGACGCTCTTTGAGACGCTGGGTTTCACGTATCTCGGGCCGGTGGACGGCCACGACGTGGAGAAGGTGACGGAAATTCTGCGGACGGCGGTGGCCTTGCATGAACCGGTCATTGTCCACCTCATCACACAGAAGGGGAAGGGCTATGTCCCGGCGGAGCAGGGTCCGCAGAAGTTCCACGGAATTGGAAAATTTGACCCCGACAGCGGCAAGGCGCTGAAAACGGGCGCGGAGACATTCTCCGATGTGTTCGGCAAGGAGCTGACGGCGCTCGCCCGCGAGGACAGCCGCGTGTGCGCGATCACGGCGGCGATGGAATATGGGACGGGACTGAATCATTTTGCGGATGCGCTGCCGAACCGGTTCTTCGACGTGGGCATCGCGGAGGAGCACGCCATCTCGATGGCGGCGGGCATGGCCAAGCAGGGGATGATCCCGGTGGCGGCCATCTATTCGACGTTTTTGCAGCGGAGCTTTGACATGCTGCTGCACGATGTAGCCTTACAGCAGCTGCACATGGTATTGGCCGTTGACCGGGCCGGACTCGTCGGCGAGGACGGCGAGACGCACCACGGGATGTTCGACGTGGGATATCTGCGGCTTGTACCGGGGATGCGGGTATACTGTCCCGCGAATTTTGCCGAGCTGCGAAAGATGCTCCGCGAGGCGGTCCTGGAGTGCAAAGGGCCGGTCGCGATACGCTATCCGCGCGGCGGCGAGGGGAAATGTTATTTGGACGTCCAGACGGAGACCTGCATCCGCGAAGGCACGGAGTGCACGCTGGTCTGCTACGGTACGACGGTGGAAGCTGCGCTGGAGGCTGCGGACCGGTGCGCCGGAAAGGGCGTTTCTGTAGAGATTTTGAAGCTGGCAACGGTGGCACCGCTGGACTTTGACGCCGTGGCGGGCTCCGTCCGGAAGACGGGGCGGATCGTCGTGGCGGAGGAGACGTCTGACCGGGGGTGCGTCGCGGACGAGCTGTTCGCGCGGCTCGGGCAGGCGCAGATCCCATTTGTCGGGAAAAAGAGAAATCTGGGCCGGAGATTCGTCACGCACGGCGCGACCGCGATCTTACTGCGGGAGGCCGGGCTGGACGCGGATGGAATTGTCGGACTGATCGGGGAGGTTTGCGGGCATGAAGCATAAGGAACGGCTGGACGTGCTGCTGGTGGTGCGCGGGCTTGCGGAGTCCCGCAGCCGGGCGCAGGCCGTCATCATGGCGGGCGAGGTCTATGTGAACGGCCAGAAGGCCGACAAGGCTGGCATGGATGTCCCGCTTGAAGCCGAGGTCGAGGTGCGCGGGAACGTGTGCCCGTATGTGAGCCGCGGCGGATTGAAGCTCGAAAAGGCGCTGCGCGACTTCGGCGTTGACCCAACGGGCTATGTATGCAGCGACTCCGGCGCGTCGACGGGCGGATTTACCGATTGTCTGCTCCAACAGGGGGCGAGAAAGGTATTTGCCATCGATGTGGGCTATGGGCAGCTGGCGTGGAAGATCCGCTCTGACCCGCGCGTCGTTGTAATGGAGCGGACGAACATCCGCTATGTAACGCCGGAGAATCTCGGCGAAGCGCTCGACCTCTCGGTGGTCGATGTATCGTTCATCTCGCTGAGGATCGTGTTGCCGGCCATTCAAAGGCTTCTGAAGCCGACGGGGCAGGTGCTGTGCCTGATCAAGCCGCAGTTTGAGGCAGGGAAGGAGAACGTCGGGAAAAAGGGCGTCGTCCGCGACCCGGCGGTGCATGAACAGGTCCTGCGGGACTTTGTCGCGCTGGCTACGGAGCTGGGCTTCACGCTGAGGAATCTGACCTTTTCACCGGTTAAGGGTCCTGAAGGGAACATTGAATTTCTAGGGCACCTCTGCATGGAGCCGGGCGACGCGCTCGTGCCGGACGTTCCGGCGCTTGTCGCCGCCGCGCATGAGACGCTGAAAGGATAAGGGCATATGAAAATCATTTTAGCTCCAAATCCATATCGGGACAAGCAGTTTCAGACGGCGCTGCAAGCGAAGAAAATTCTGGAGGAGTGCGGCTGCGTGACCAGAATGTGCCTGCCGTTCGACGTTGACCGCGATTTTGAGCTGCCGCGCACGATCCGCTTCACGGACATCCGCACAGAGATCCGCGACGCGGACATGCTGATCTGCTTCGGCGGCGACGGGACGATCCTGCACACGTCGAAGATCGCGACGCAGCACAATTTGCCCGTGCTCGGCGTGAACATCGGGACGATGGGCTTCATTGCGGAGCTGGAATCCGGGGAGCTGGAGCTGCTGCGGAAGCTCCCGAAGAAGGAATATACGATTGAGAACCGGAGCATGCTGGACATTACTGTCACGAACGGGACACAGCAGACGTTCCACGAGATCGCGCTGAACGACGCAGTGGTGACCAAGGGCGCAATTGCGCGGGTCATCCAGATCTCGGTCTGCTGCGACGGTGTGGAGGCGACGAACTTCTCCGGCGACGGCGTGATCGTCTGCACGGCGACCGGGTCGACAGCCTATTCCATGTCGGCCGGAGGGCCGATCATTGAGCCGTCGGCCAAGAATCTGCTGATGACGCCGATCTGTGCGCACGCGATGTTGGCAAAAAGCATCGTGCTTGGGCCGCGGCGCGTCGTGTCCATCCGTGTGAGCAAGATCGGGCGGCACAACGCCTTTCTCTCCGTAGATGGTGGGCGGGCCTATCGCCTGAATCCGAACGACGTGATCACGGTCAAAAGCTCTGACCGGGCGACACGGCTGGTGCGGCTGAAGGATATGAGCTTTTTTGAGCTGCTGAACCGGAAATTTATTGACAGACAGAGGTATTGAGATGAAATCAAAGCGTCAGGAACAAATTCTTGCACTGATTCAGGATCATGATATCGAGACGCAGGAGCAGCTCTTGGACGAGCTGAAAAAGAGCGGCTTTCAGGCGACGCAGGCGACCATTTCCCGGGACATCAAGCAGCTGCGCATCATCAAGGAGCTTGGGCCGAACGGGACATACCGCTATGTGTCCTCACCGAAGCCGGTGGAGCATGCGTTCTCGGCAAAGCTGAACATGATCTTCCGGCAGTGCGTGACGAGCATTGATTATGCGCAGAACCTCATCGTCATTAAGACGATGCCCGGGCTGGCCAACGCGGCCTGCTCGGCCATCGACAAGCTGGAGCTGCCGGAGATGCTTGGTACGCTCGCGGGTGACGACACGTGCGTGGTCATCATGCGCGACAATGCGTCTGCCGCGACGTTCTGTGCGGAGATCCGTGAACAGATCGAAGTCTGACCGTCAAGACGGGCAACGGAGGGGTTAGGATGCTGCGAACGCTGCATATTGAAAATGTTGCGGTCATCGAGACGGCGGACGTCGACTTCGGTGGCGGACTGCACGTGCTGACCGGCGAGACCGGCGCGGGTAAATCCATCGTGATCGACGCGATCTCGGCGATTCTCGGCGAACGGACGCCGCGCGAGGTCATCCGGACGGGCGCGGCGAAAGCCTTCGTCAGTGCGGTGTTCGACGGCGTGCCGGAGCTGGCGTGGTTTGCGGAGAACGGCGTGGACTATGACCCGGAGGCGCTGCTGGTGCAGCGTGAGATCTTCCCGGACGGGAAGAACAGCTGCCGCGTGAACGGGCGGCCCGTGACGGTGACACTGCTGCGGCGGCTCGGCTTGCAGCTCATTAACATCCATGGGCAGCATGATTCGCAGCGGCTGTTCGACGAGGCGAACCATCTGCTCTATCTGGATGCGTTCGCGCACGACGAGGCGCTGCTGGAGACGTATGGCGCAGCTTTTTCGAAGGCACAGGCGCTGCGGCGCGAGATCGACCGGCTCGATATGGACGAGGCGGAAAAGGCGCGGCTGGTGGAGACACTGGAATATCAGATCGGCGAGATCGAACGCGCGGAGCTGCGTCCGGGTGAGGACGAGGAATTGGAGGCGCGGCGGAAGCTGCTGCAAAATGCCGAAAAGCTTTCGGATGCGCTGGAGGCTGCGGCGGCGGCGCTCTACGGCGACGAGGACAGCGACGGCGCGGCGGCGCTGCTGGTGCAGGCGGAAAAGGCGCTCTCGCGCGTGAAGAGTGTGTCGGACGATGTGGCGGCGCTGCACCAGAAGGTGACGGAGCTTGTCTACGCCGCGCAGGACGCGGCGGAGGAAGCGCGGGATGTGCGCGACGAGCTGACGTATTCGGCGGAGGAGCTGGAGCAGATCGAGCAGCGGCTCGATGTGCTGCACAAGCTGAAGCGGAAATATGGCGCGAGTGTGGAGGACGTGCTGGCGTTTTTGGAGCAGGCGCGGAGCCAGCTCGACGAGATCGAATTTGCAAGCGATAAAATCGAGCGCCTGCGGGCGCAGCTGGCGAAACAGGACGAGGAAGTCCAGCAGGCGGGGCTTGCGCTGCGCGAGGCGCGCAAGCGGGCTGCGGTTGAGCTTGAGAAGCGCATCCAGACAGAACTTTCGCAGCTGGACATGCCGAAGGTACAGTTCCAGTGTCAATTTGAGGAGCAGAAGCCGCAGGAGACAGGGCTTGACCTTGTGCGGTTCTTGATGTCGGCCAACGTGGGCGAGGCGCTCCGGCCGATGGCAAAGGTCGCGTCCGGCGGCGAGCTGGCGCGGATCATGCTGGCGATGAAGAATGTGCTGGCGGAGCAGGACGCGATCCCGACGCTGATCTTCGATGAAGTCGACGCGGGCGTCAGCGGACGGGCGGCACAGAAGGTTGCCGAAAAGCTCTGGGCTGTGGCGCAGGCGGGGAAGCAGGTGCTCTGCGTGACGCATCTGCCGCAGATCGCGGCGATGGCCGACCGGCAGTACACCGTGGAAAAGCGTGTGGAGGGCGGACGGACGTATACGCGCGTGCATCTTCTGGACGAGGATGGGCGCGTGCAGGAGCTGGCGCGGCTCGTCGGCGGCGCGGCGATCACGGAGACAACGCTCGCCGGGGCCAGGGAGCTGCTGGCGACGGCGGAAAACCGGAAAGCCGGGGGTTGACAAATCGCAAGGTTTCTTTTATAATCCAAGGCAACACTGTACAATTCGGTGACGCAATTGTGCAGTGCTGCCTAAATAAATACGTTACAGCGTTGAAGGGAACGAGTACGCTGCGCATGACCTTTCAGAGAGCCGCCGGGTGGTGTGAGGCGGCAAGGGTGTGCAGAGGAAATACCTCCCGGAGCTGCCCCCTGAACTGCGCAGGCATAAGGGGTGAGTCGGGTGCGCCCGTTATCGCGCGGGGCGCAAGTGCGCCCGTGGAGGCCGTCTTTGCGAGAAGGCGGCGAACCAGAGGTGGTACCGCGAAGTTTCGCCCTCTGCTCATTGGAGCGGAGGGCGTTTTTGACGGAAAGGAGCCTTTTATGCGCCAGAAAACCTGTTCCGCCTGCGGCGGAAAGATGCAAAGCCTCGGCAATATGGAGCTGCAGAAGGGGAAATTCAGCATGCTATTCGGCAACCTGAGTCAGATCATGTCCGGTGCGCTGGACGTGGACGTCGAATGCTGCGAGCGCTGCAAAAAGCTCGAATTCTATCTGCTGGGCGACCCGGAAGAGCCGGAGACAAGCGGCATCGAGCAGATCGCCTGCCCCTACTGCGGCGACACGCATGACATGGACGATGCTATCTGCCCGCATTGCGGGAAACGGTTGATGACATTGGGTTAAATTTTTCAAAGATATGAGGAGAATGACAAATGGGTATTTATGAAGAACTCCAGGCGCGGGGACTGATCGCTCAGGTGACGGATGAGGAGCACATCCGCGACATGGTGAACAACGGCAAGGCTACGTTCTACATTGGCTTCGACTGCACGGCGGACAGCCTGCACGTGGGCCACTTTATGGCGCTCTGCCTGATGAAGCGGCTGCAGATGGCGGGCAACCGGCCGATCGCGCTGATCGGCGGCGGCACGACCATGATCGGCGACCCGTCCGGCCGCACCGATATGCGCA